>ENA-ORCO01000027-ORCO01000027.1-marine-metagenome-genome-assembly--contig:-NODE-27-length-184620-cov-9.673182_pt1 | contig 184620 bp, 196 predicted proteins | sample MGYA00248633_ERZ508508 | MGnify/ENA primary metagenome ERZ508508 (study PRJEB26179, sample SAMN06268845) | marine metagenome | isolation source: A23 P1 aerobic enrichment on pine of planktonic cells...
CAGCGCGGGATGATCGCCCGCGGGGTGGTCGACAGCGACGCGGTCGGCCGCGAGTCGCTTTCGGTGATCGGCAGCGAGATCGGCGTCGGTAAGGTGTTCGACGAGCCGTTCGGTCTGGTCGAGGAGGGGGTCGCTCGCGACCAGTTCGACCCACGAATGGCGACGAACGTGGTCTAACGCCTCGCGAGCGTCGCCGACACCCAGCAGGTCCGCCGCGAGGACGTCGGCGTCCGCGACGACCCGGGCCGGATTCGGCCCCTCAGGCATCGTCGTCCTCCCGAATCGACTCGAGTGTCGCGTGCACGGCCTCGAGGTCGCCGTCGTACTCCGCCCCGCGGTCGAACAGGTCGTCCCAGCTCGGTGGCATCGGTGGCGATTGGGAGTGCGGGCTCATACGGTTTGCTGTCACGAGTTGTCGACACACCCGCACGTAGCGGCCCCAAGGACGAACGCGATGTCGCCGACTCCCAACAGGCCGGCGGCGACCAGCCCAGCCGCTGTGTCTCGAGTGGCGGCCATCGAACCCCAGATGGAGTTGCGTCGGCTATCTGCGACGCTGTCGGGTAGCGTCGACTGTAAAAACGAAACGGACTCGAATGTGAGTCGCGATCGGTCGGTCCTAGTCTTCGAGGACGATCTCGATCGAGACGTCGTTTGGCACCTGAATGCGCATGAGCTGTCGGAGTGCGCGTTCGTCGGCGTCCAGATCGATCAGGCGCTTGTGGACGCGCATCTCCCAGTGCTCCCACGTCGCAGTGCCTTCGCCGTCAGGCGACTTCCGGGTCGGCACCTCGAGCGTTTTCGTCGGCAGCGGGATGGGGCCGCTCAGGTTGACGCCGGTGTTGTTCGCGATCTCGCGGACGTCGTCACAGATGTCATCGAGGTCGTCTGGACTCGTGCCCGCGAGTCGAACGCGTGCCTGCTGCATTTATTTCTCGTTGACGTCGAGGACCTTGCCGGCCGCGATGGTCTGGCCCATGTCTCGGATGGCGAAGCTCCCGAGTTCGGGAATCTCGCTGGACGGCTCGATGCTGAGGGGCTTTTGCGGTCGGATGGTGACCACAGCAGCGTCACCCGCCTGGATGAAGTCGGGGTTCTCCTCGGCGACCTCGCCGCTCGAGGGGTCCATCTTCTTGTCGATGGATTCGATCGTACAGGCGACCTGTGCGGTGTGGGCGTGGAAGACCGGCGTGTAGCCGGCGGTGATGACCGAGGGGTGCTGCATGACGACGATCTGTGCCTGGAAGGTCTCGGCGACCGTCGGCGGGTCGTCGGCCGGGCCACAGACGTCACCGCGGCGGATGTCGTCCTTACCAATGCCCCGAACGTTGAATCCAACGTTGTCACCGGGGCCTGCTTCCGGCACCTCTTCGTGGTGCATCTCGATGGTCTTGACCTCGCCACCGACGTCAGACGGCTGGAAGCTGACGTTGTCGCCCGTGTTCATCACACCGGTCTCGATACGTCCGACGGGGACCGTACCGATGCCGGAGATGGTGTAGACGTCCTGAATCGGGAGGCGCAGCGGCGCGTCCGTCGGCGGCTGCGGCTCCGGCAGGTTGTTGAGAGCCTCGAGGAGGGTCTCGCCGTCGTACCAGGACGTGTTCTCCGAGTGCTCGGAGACGTTGTCGCCCTCGAAGGCGGAGGTCGGGATGAAGGAAGCGTCGTCCGTGTCGAACTGGACCTGCTTGAGGAGGCCCTTGACGTCCTCGACGACCTCGTTGTAGGTGGATTCCTCGTAGTCGACGACGTCCATCTTGTTGACGGCGACGATGAGTTCGTCGATACCGAGGGTGCGCGCGAGGAAGACGTGCTCGCGGGTCTGGGGCGCAACACCGTCGTCGGCGGCGACGACGAGGACGGCGTTGTCCGCCTGGGATGCGCCCGTGATCATGTTCTTCACGAAGTCACGGTGGCCCGGACAGTCGACGATGGTGAAGTAGTAATCGTCGGTGTCGAACTCCTGGTGGGCGATGTCGATGGTGACACCGCGTTCGCGTTCTTCGGCGAGGTTGTCCATGACGTAGGCGAACTCGAAGCCGCCTTTGCCTTTCTCCTCTGCCTCCTCTCGGTGCTGTTCGATGACGTGCTCGGGCACACTCCCCGTCTCGAAGAGGAGACGCCCGACCATCGTACTCTTCCCGTGGTCGACGTGGCCGATGACGGCCAAGTTCTGGTGCGGTTTGTCGCTCATGGTCAGGATTCGCGCGTAAGTGCGCTCTGTGCGTTTTATTCGCCCGATTCGGTTAAAACCATTTCGGAATCCTGTTCACTCCATCACACCGCCGTCGGGCGATTCCTGCCAACCAGTGTCGTGCCAGAGAGTGCCGTGGTCAGTCGAGCCGTCCAACGTCCGCGAGTACCGCGGTCGCCGTCTCCGGACCACCCGCACCTGCGCCGCTGAGGTTCAGTCGTCCCGCGTGCGACGTGTCGAGCTGAACGATGTTCTCCGTGCCGGACACCGCGAGCGCGTCGTTCGCGGGGACGAGCCGCGGCCCGACGCGGGCGACGCCGTCCGCCGTCACCTCGCCGATGAGGCGGACCGCCTGCCCGTCCTCTGCCGCGACCTCCAGCGCGCTCCCCGGGAAATCCGCGATGCCCTCCACGTCGACGTCCGCGAGCGCGTACCCGCCGTCGTTGAGGACGTTCGCGAGAATCGCACACTTCAGCGCGGCGTCTGTCCCGTCCACGTCGAAGGAGGGATCTGCTTCCGCGACGCCGAGGTCCTGTGCTTCCGCGAGGACGTGTTCGTACCCCAGTCCGTCCGCGCTCATCCGGGAGAGCACGAAGTTCGCCGTGCCGTTGAGCACGCCGCGCACCGCGTTCACGCGTTCCGCGCCGACGCCTTCGACGGTCGCGAGCACGGGAATCGCCCCGGCGACCGTCGCTTCGAACCGGAGTTCACCCGCGCTCCGCGCTGCGAGTTCGCGGAGGTCGTCGTAGCGCTCGGCGACCGGGCCTTTGTTCGCGAGGACGACGTGTCGGTCGAGTTCGAGGGCCGCGCGAACGTGGTCGAATCCGGGTTGGGCGTCTCCGAGCGTCGTCGGCGTCGCCTCCACGAGCGCGTCGTACTCGGCCGTGAGCGCGTCCGCGGGGTCCGCGTCGCCCACCGTGCCGGTGTCGTCCTTGTGCGCGAGCGCGGCCGCCACGTTCACACCGTCCGGGTCGACGACCGCGCCCGACGAGTCCGCGAGCGCGGTGACCGTGTGCCCGTACTCCGCCGCGAGGTTCGCCGTGGCGCGACCGACCGCACCCGCACCGAGCACTGCGAGCCGCATTACGCCACCCCCACGAACGGTTCGACCACGCGAAGGTCCTTCTCGTCCGCGACCTCCCGTACTGTCGCGAGCGTCTCTTCTACTGACCCGGACTCCACCGCGAGACGGAGGCGCGCCGACGAGCGCTTCCCGGTTCCTTCCTCCGAGGAGAGCGAGAAGTCCGCGAGCGTCGCGCTCGCACAGGACTCCAGTCGCGACAGCGTATCGGAGAGGTCGGTATCGATGAGGTGTCCGGAGAGCACGACGGTGACTTCCTCGCCGTAGCGTTCCGACCCCGCTTGCGTGACGTTCACCCCGTTCTCCCGGAGCGCGTTGATGATGTCGTCGAACTGCGCGGGCGTAGACTCCAAGTCGACCTCAACCGGGATGTGACCGCGCGGCGTGAGGTGGCCGCGCTCGTGGAACACACTCAACAGGTTCCCGCCGTTGTCCGCGATGGGGGCGAGCGCGCGCAGCAACTCACCGGGTTCGTCCACGAGTTCGAGGCGGATGGTGTGTGCTTGGGTCTCCGCGTCGCTCACGCCCACCACCCCGATGCAGGCGTCCGCAGCCATCGAATTGTCGACGCGAAGTTCGCGCAATATGACTTCGCGTCGACTCCGTTCGCGGCACTCGTGCCTGCGTGCATACAAACCGGTCGGCACCCGACCCGGTATAAGCCTTCGGCCGGGCCACGTTTTGCCAACTGTTAGGCAAACGTCCGGTCGCACCGGTGATGTGACGACTCGAACGTGGAGCGAGCGAGAACTCGTTAATGCGCGCGTGTAGACGGTCTACGGGTTCGCATCGACGCGCGAAGCGCGTCGTTCTCCGCGAGCGCAAAACGTTTGCGGGTTTTTCCGCCGAGAGGGTCGCTACGCGACCCCGAGACGGAAAACGGTGCGTTTAGAAGTAGTCGACCGATTCGGGGAGTTCCGTCTTCATGCCCTTGCGTTCGCGAATATCCATGATGATTTCGCGCTGCATGTTGTCGGAGAGGACGCGGAATCCGGCGTTCTCGGTGTTCCAGGACGCGCGGCCTTCGGTGGCGCTGCGGATGTCGCTGGAGAACCCGATCATCTCCTCGACGGGCGCGATGCCCTCGACGACCATCAGGTCGCCTTCCTGGTACATGTCGTCGACGCGGCCACGGCGACCCTGAATCTCGCCGGACGCGGCGCCCATGTGTTCCGAGGGGACGTCGATGCGGACGTCCTGAATCGGTTCGAGGAGACGGATTTTGCCGTCGATGAGGGAGCGGTGGACGGCGTCGCGGACCGCGGGGATGACCTGTGCGGGACCGCGGTGGATGGCGTCCTCGTGGAGGCGGGCGTCGTGGAGGCGGAAGAGCGCGCCTTCGACGGGTTCCGCGGCGAGCGGGCCGTCTTCGAGCGCCTCGTCGAGGCCTTCGAGGACGAGTTCCATCGTCTCGTTGAGGTGCTGGATACCCTTCGTGTCGTCGATGAAGATGTTCGACTTGAACATGTGCTCGACGTTCTGGGTGGTGTCCTTGTCCATCCCGAGGTCCTGGAGCACTTCGCGGCGCTCCTGTTCGGGCATGTCCATCGAAACCTCGCCGAGTTTGATGGCGTCGATTATCTCCTGCGGGAGGGGTTCGACGGTGATGTAGAACCGGTTGTGGTTGTTCGGCGACCGACCCTCGACCTCGCGGGACGCCTCGGTCGGGGCCTCGCGGTAGACGACGATGGGTTCACCGGTGTTGACGGGGATACCCTGGTTGCGCTCGATGCGCTGGGTCTGGACTTCGAGGTGGAGTTCACCCTGTCCCGAGATGAGGTGCTCGCCGGTGTCCTCGTTGATCTCGATGGAGATGGTCGGGTCCTCCTTGGAGACCTGACGCAGGGTCTCGATGAGTTTCGGGAGGTCGTCCATGCTCTGGGCCTCGATGGACTTCGTGATGACGGGCTCCGAGATGTGTTCGATGGACTCGAAGGGAGTCATCTCCACGGAGGAGACCGTGGAACCGGCGATGGCGTCCTTCAGGCCGGTGACGGCCGCGATGTTCCCGGCGGGGACGCGGTCGACTTCCTCGCGCTCGCCACCCATGTAGATACCGACGGACTGCACGCGGTTCGTGCCCGCGGTACCGGAGACGTAGAGGTCCTGTCCCTTCTCCAGCGTGCCGGAGAAGACACGACCGGCGGCGATTTCGCCGGCGTGCGGGTCGATACCGATGTCGGTTACCATGAGGACGACTTCGCCGTCCGGGCTGACGTCGCGCATGTCGTGCGCGAGGTCGGAATCCGCGTCACCACGCCAGATGGTGGGGATACGGCGGGGCTGGGCCTCGATGGGGTTCGGGAAGTGCTCCGCGACCATGTCGAGGACGACGTCCGAGAGCGGCGTGCGCTCGTGGAGTTCCTGGCGCTTGTCCGCGCGTTCGAGGTCGATGATGTCGCCGAAGTCGATGCCGGTGCGCTGCATCGACGGCATCGAGACGCCCCACTTGTAGAGCGCGGAGCCGAAGCCGACGGTGCCGTCTTCGACGCTGACGGTCCAGTCGTCGATGTCGTCGCGGTCCTCGGTCATCCCGCGGATGAGTTCGTTCACGTCCGCGATGACGTCGAGGAGTCGTTCCTGCATCTCCTGTGGGCCTTCCTGGAGTTCGGAGATGAGGCGGTCGACCTTGTTGATGAAGAGCGCGGGCTTTACACCCTCGCGGAGCGCCTGCCGAACGACCGTTTCGGTCTGCGGCATCGCGCCCTCGACGGCGTCCACAACGACGAGCGCACCGTCGACGGCGCGCATCGCGCGGGTCACGTCGCCACCGAAGTCGACGTGGCCGGGCGTGTCGATGAGGTTGACGAGGTGGTCTTGCCCGTCGTACTCGTGGGTCATGGAGACGTTCGCGGCGTCGATGGTGATACCGCGTTCTTGCTCGTCTTCCTCCGTGTCCATCGCGAGCTGTTCGCCCGCGGTCTCGTCGGAGATCATGCCCGCGCCGGCGAGGAGGTTGTCGGTGAGGGTCGTCTTACCGTGGTCGACGTGCGCGGCGATGGCGATGTTCCGGATGTTCTCCGGTTCGTCCATCAGCCGTTCGCACTGTTCGACGATCTTCTTGCGTCGGCCCATTATGGAGGATTATACCGCTAGCGGGTTCAAAAGGGTAGTGTTTCGTGTCCGCCGAAACCGCCGCGAACGCACGGTATTGGGTGGCACGGCGGGGGCTGCCGTCGGCGCAAGACCCTTATTCAGCCGACCCGTGACAAACAGTTACATGGATGTTCTCGTGCAGGGAACAGGTCCGGCCGCGCCCTTCCTCGGGGCGCGCGACCTGTTCGAACTCGACCACGACCTCTCGAAACCCGTCCACGTGCACGTTCGCGAGAACCCTGACGAGCGAACGTGGGCGGGCCACTACGACGACCACCACGTCCTCAACATCTCCCGGTCTGCGGCGACGTCCGTGATGGCGCGCGAACTCGCCATCCACGAGTTCTCTCACATGCGTCGCTACGAGGACGCCCACCCCTCGCACACGATGACGATGAACGAGATTCTGTTCCTCGCGCTCGCGGGGCGGTCCGTCGAACGCCGCGTTCTCAGCCACTGCCATCAGATCGCGAACCACGCCAAGGACATCTACGCGGACGACATCACGCTCTCCGTCGGCCCGCCGGACAAGCTCGTGACGTTCCTCGAATCGGAGCTCGCGCGCGCGGTCGCGGACCGCCCCGCTACCGGGCCGGACGGTTTCCGCATCACTGCGGACGCCGACCCGCGGATGACTGCCGTGAACGCCGCGTTCGCGCTCGCGCTCCTGGAACGCCACGACGCCATCGGCGAGGACCACCGCATCCACGATCTCGCTCGGGTCGCAGTCGGGGACGCCCCCGGTATCGACTTCGAGTTCTTCAAGGAGACGTTCCAGACGCTCCCGGACGACCCCGACGAGAGTACGTACCGGCGGTCGCTCGTCGACCTCGTGCGCGCGTACGTCGACAGCTACGACACCACGGCCGGGCCCGCGGCGGACTGACGCCACGCGAGCACCCCTAAAACCCCGCCGACCGCGAGGAAGAGCACGCCGAGCGACGCGACCGTGAGCGTCGGCCCGACCAGTCCCGCGTACGCGCCCGCGGCGAGCGCGAGCGGCGACCGGACGAGGCTGTACGCCATCGACGCCGCCGACAGCGACGTCGCACGACCCGCGGAGGGAACGTGGTCGTTAACGTAGCCGTTCGCGACCGGTTGCACGACCGCGCGGCCCGCGCGCATCACGACGAACGCGGGGAGCGCGACCTGCGCGACGAACACGGGGACGACCAGCAGCGTCGCCGAGAGCGCGCCGACGCCGACGACCGCGCCCCACGGCCCCATCGCGTCACCGACCCAGCCCGCGTGCTGGCCCGCGACCGCCGACACGAGCGTGAACGCGGCGTACAGTACGCCGAGCGCGAGTCCGGGGGCGAGCGAGAACCCGGCGAGCGTCACCGGTCCGGGGTCGGCGAACCCGCTCGCGCCGAGCGCGTCCACGACCGTCGGCTGGACGTACGTGTTCGCGACGCCCGTGGTCGCGAGGAACGCCGCGACGGCGACCAGGAACGCGCGGAGCGGTGGCTTGGAGAACTCGGTGCGTGCGACGGAGAGCGCCTCCGAGACGCCGACCGACTCCGCGTCGGCGGCCACGGCGGGGAGCGTCGCGAGCACGAGGACGCCGAGCGCGTTCAGCGAGAGCGCGAACACGAACGGATACGTCGGGTCCACACCGTAGAGCGCGCCGCCCGCGACCATCCCCAGGACGGAGACGTAGCGAGTGACTGCGCCGCCGCGCCCGCGGACGCGCGTGAATGACTCCGAGTCGCCGCGTTCGTCGAGCACCTCGTACAGCCACGCGTCACCGCTCCCGGACTGGAAGGTGAGTCCGAGCGCCCACAGGACGTAGAGGACGACGAATTCCCAGAAACTCGTCGCGACGACGAACCCCGCGAGCGAGAGGACGCTGCAGGCGAGGCCGAGCGCGAGGCTCGCGCGCTGGCCGAACCGGTCCGCGACGTAGCCGGTGGGAACCTCGAACAGGACGACCAAGGTTGCCGACAGCGCGCTCAACGCTCCGACCTGGGGGAAGGAGAGCGTGCGCAGGAGGAACAGCGTGAACACGGGCGTGATGAAGCCGACGGAGACCGTGGCTCGGTGGAGGTAGTAGCGGCGGACGACTCCCATACCGCCCCATCACGAAAGAGTGGGAAAACCGTTCCCGGACGCGAGTTTTTGTAAGAACGCTGTCGCTTCTTGGCTATCGAAACGGAAGAGAAAATCCGGTGTTAGCGTGCCGCGGCCGCGACGCGCTCTTTCTCCTCTTTCTGGCTGATGGCGTACGTCTGCACGTCGTAGTCAGCCGCGCCGATGAGCTGCTGGGCGAGCGCGTCCGACGCGCTCGTACTCGTCTTGAAGGACGCGGAGTGCGCGCCGTCGGCGAGGAACTTCAGCGCCTGGTCGACGCGGCGCTGGGGCGCGACGTCGACCGCCTTGGGCACCGAGATGCCACCGTACTTCAGGCGAACCGTCTCCTCGCGAGGCGCGGCGTTCTCCACCGCGCGCACGAGCACCTGCACGGGGTTCTCCTCGGTCCGCTCGTGGATCGTGTCGAACGCCTCGCGCACGATCTTGAGCGCCTTCTGCTTCTTGCCCGTGTTGTCCTCCGTCGCCATCAGGCGGTTGGTGAGCCGTTCGACGATGGAGACCTCGCTCTTCTGGAACTGCTTGCCGGCGTGGCGACCCATCGTGTGCGCGATGGGCGTCACCGTGATGTACCGGCGCGTGCTCGGGTCGCGGTACTGGACGTCGGAGACCTCCCACTTGCCGAACAGGTCGGCGTCGACGTCCGACTCCTCGCCGCCAGCGGGCGCCTCGGGTTCCGGTGCTTCGCTGCTCATCGTACCGGCTTCTCCGCGTTCCCACGCACGAGTTCGATCATCGAGACACCGTTCACCTTCTCGACCTTGTAGTTCACGCCGGAGAGGTCGCCCATCGCGCGACCCTTCGCACCACCGATACCCGCGATGGTGACCTCGTCGTGCTCGTCGATGAACGAGATGGCGCCGTCACCGGGACAGAACGCGGTGACCTGCTTCCCGTTCTTGATGAGCTGGACGCGAACGCACTTCCGAATCGCCGAGTTCGGCTGCTTCGCTTCGATGCCGACTTTCTCCAGTACGATGCCACGCCCCTGGGGCGCACCCTCGAGCGGGTCAGACTTCTTGCGAAGACCCCGCTCTCGCCGCGCGTAATCCGAGTCGGACCACCGCTGACTCTGGCGGTCCTTCTTCAGCTTACGGGCGGCATACTTGCCGTTAGCCATAGGGACAGATTACGGAGGCAAATACTTAAATTCGGCCTTTCGTCTCCGCCGTTTTGCGGTACGTGCGCCCATGACACACGCGGCTACCGACGGACGCAGCGTGTCTCGCTCACGCCCGCGCGAGAACTGGCTCACAGGGGTCCAACACATACGTCACAGCGGATGAAGAGAACCCAGTCGATACAACTGTAACCAGTCCACGAAGCAAGCATCCGCGAGCGAGCGGTTCGGAGAACCCGAGCGAAGCGGTTCCCCGCGAACGAGCGAACGTGAGTGAGCGGGCCGACGACCGAACGGAGGCCGGAGGCCGAAGTGAGGGAGAAGTGCTTTTAGCGTAGCTTTTACCGAGCGAGCGAAGCGAGCGCAGAGTAAAAGGTACTATGTCAGTTGGATGTCGTCGACGTCGTAGTGGCGTTTCGCGAGCGTCTTCGCGAGTTCGATGTTGTGCCCGCCTTCGCCGATGGCGACGCCGCGGTCTTCGTGAGCGACTTCGGCGTACGCGACGGTGTCGCGGTTCTCGCTGATGGTGACGTTGTAGACGGCGGCGGGCGACAGGGCGTTCGCGACGAACCCTTCGGGCGTCGGGGCGTCTTCGACGAGTTTGACGTCCCGGCCGAGGCGGTCTTCGACGCGGGAGACGTTCCGGCCGCCGGGGCCGATAGCGCTCCCGATTTCACCCGCTTTGACGACGAACACGACGCGGTCGTTCTCGTCGTCCACGATGCAGTCGACCGCGGTGGCGTCCGTGATGTCTTCGAACGCGACGATGCACTGGCGGGCTTCGTCGGAGAGCGTGACGGTCATTTAGTCAGATTTGGACGCGCCCATCCGGAGGTCGACGTCGCCGGTGCCGAGTTTGACGGGCTTTCCGACGATGACGTTCTCGATGACGCCGTCGAGGTCGTCGGCCTCGCCGTAGATGGCGGCGTCGAGCAGGTGGTTGACCGTGACCTCGAACGCCGCGCGCGCGAGCACGGAGTCCTTGTTCCCGCTGATGCCGTGACGGCCGATGGACTGGATGGTGCCGTCGTTCGTCATGATGTCCGCGACGAGCATGAGGTGACGGACGTTCACGTCCCCGAGACCCTGCTCTTCGAGCGTGTCCATCGTCTCGTTGATGATGGCTTCGCGCGCGGCTTCGATGCCGAGCGTCTTGTGAATCTCGTGGATGTTGTTACACGTCGTGCGCGTGTCGTCCACGCCGTCGATGCGGAGGACCTTCTTCAACGCGGAGCCCTCGGTGTAGAGGACGAACTCCTCACCTTCGTCGGTTTCTTCCTTCCGAACGACGACGCGCGTGATGTCCTCGATGCCTTTGAACACGACGTCGCGCAATTGTTCGACGAGCTGGAGGAGGTCGCGGTAGCTCGGCTGCTCTGGGCCGAACTCGAGGACGGTGCCCTGCTGGGTGACTTGCACGCCGAGGGAGTCCTCGATGATGTCCGCGATGTCACCCGCGATCTCGTTCGTGGAGTCGACCGTCGGCCACCGCTCCTGGAGGGTGTCCTCGTTCAGGTCGATGCGGACGATCATGTCCGCGACGTTCGTGGAGATGTCCCCGAGCGCGAGAATCTTCGTGGACTCGATGTTCCACACGACCTCGTGGGCTTTCTCGCGGTCGTCCGCGTGCTCCTCGTCGAGGTGGACCATCATCGTCGGCGTGTCCGGCGATTTACGCGCGTCCACGAGTTCGATGAGGCGCGGCAATCCCTGCGTAACGTCGATTTCCGCGACGCCCGCGTAGTGGAACGTGTTCATCGTCATCTGCGTCCCCGGTTCCCCGATGGACTGCGCGCTCACAGTGCCGACGGGGTCGAGCGGGTCGACGCGCGTGTCGACGTACTGGGACTCGACCGCTTTCGCGATCTGTTCTGCCTGTTTGGTCGTCACGTCCTCGCGAGCCTCGATCGCGTCGTAGACGCGGTCCTTGAGGCGTCGCGGGAGGCTTCGGTCCTCCACCGCCGCTTCGATGTCTGCAGTTATCTCCGTCATTAGTCGTCACCCTCCGCGCGCCACGATTCGCCGTGCTCCGAGAGGTTCGTCGGCGGTTCCTTCTCGCCGAGGAACTCGTCCAGTTCCTCGTCCGACGCGAACTCGGTTTCGAGGATGCGGTCCGCGACGCTCTCGACGTCGATGTCGTGTTCGGTCTCGGACGCGACCCGCGTCGGACTCGTGCCGTCCTCGCCGAACTCGAACTGCACGATGGTGTCCGAGGTGTCCCGGACCGTGCCGTCGTACTGGGTTTCGAGTTCGGACAGGGCGTTGATGAGGCGGCGCTGGAGGTAGCCGGACTTCGAGGTGCGGACTGCCGTGTCCACGAGGCCCTCGCGGCCACCCATCGCGTGGAAGAAGAACTCCGTCGGGGTGAGGCCGTCAGCGTACGAGTTCTCGACGAACCCGTGGGCTTCCGCGGAGAGGTCGTCCTCCTGGAAGTGACTGAGCGTCCGGTCCTCGTACCCCCGGTTGATGCGTTCGCCCCGAACCGCCTGCTGGCCGACCATGCCGGCCATCTGGGTGAGGTTCAGCATCCCACCACGGGCACCGGACTCGGCCATGACGACCGCGGGGTTGTCGTCGTCGAAGTCGTCGCCCGCGATGTCACCGGCGGAGTCACGCGCCTTCGACAGCGCCTGCATGATCTTCATCTCGAGCGTCTCGTCCACCGTCCGACCCGGCAGGCTCTCGAGGTCGCCGTTCTCGTAGGTGTCGATGAGTTCCTGCACGCGACTGTAGGCGTTGTCGATGGACTCGTCGATGCGCTCCCGGGCGTCCTCGCTGATGGTCTCGTCGTCGATGCCGATACTGAACCCGAAGTGCATGATTGCGCGCATCGCGAGGGACGCGATTTCGTTGATGAAGATGCGCGCACGCGTGTTCCCGTACACTTTAGTGATGGTGTCGACGATGTCGCTGCCGAACTCGCCGACGCCGTCCTCGTCGATGGTGCCCTCGATGAGGCGGCCGTCCTCGATGACGACGTCGTCGCCCGCGCTGGACGTGAACTCGAGGTTCAGGTCGTCGGGCAGGAGTTCGCTGAACAACTGACGGCCCGTCCAGTAGGGCGTGCCGTCGTCTTCCTCGCCCGCGGGGTCGGGGAGTTCGTGGATACGGGTCTCGCGCAGGAGGTCGAGCGCCTGCGTCTCGTTGAACCGCGGGTTGTCGTGCGTGAGGAGGTAGGTCCCGCTGATGTGGTCCTGGATGGCGCCGATGATGTTCCGGCCGAACCGCGGCGAGAGTATCTGTTCCTGCACGCGCATGAGGACGCGCGCTTCCGCGCGCGCTTCCTCGTTCTGGAGGGCGTGCATGTTCATCTCGTCGCCGTCGAAGTCGGCGTTGTACGGCGGACAGACGACGGTGTTGAGGCGGAACGTCTTGTACGGCATCACCACGACCTCGTGGGCCATGATGGACATCCGGTGGAGGCTCGGCTGGCGGTTGAAGATGATGATGTCGCCGTCGATGAGGTGGCGCTGAACCTCCCAGCCGGGTTCGACGCGTTCTGCGAGTTCCTCACAGACCTTCTCGGTGACGCGGACGCGTCGACCGTCTGGTCGCTTCACGTAGTTCGCACCGGGATGCGACTCGGGACCGTTACGGACGTAGCGGCGGGCGCGTTCGATGTTCTTCTCGTTGACGACCATCGTCTGCGTCATCTCGGTCGCCACGCGGTCCGGGACACCGACCTCGTTCAGACTGAGGGTCGGGTCGGGGCTGATGACGGTACGCGCACTGAAGTTCACGCGTTTGCCGGACAGACTCCCGCGGAACCGTCCTTCCTTGCCCTTCAGGCGCTGACTGAGCGTCTTGAGCGGGCGGCCGGAACGGTGGCGGGCGGGCGGCGTCCCCGAAATCTCGTTGTCCATGAACGTCGTGACGTGGTACTGGAGGAGTTCCCAGAGGTCCTCGATGATGAGTTGGGGCGCGCCGGCCTCGCGGTTCTCCATGAACCGCTGGTTGATGCGGATGATGTCGACGAGTTTGTGCGTCAGGTCGTCCTCGCTGCGCTGGCCGTTGTCGAGCGTAATCGACGGCCGCGCCGTGACGGGCGGAACGGGGAGGACCGTGAGAATCATCCACTCCGGCCGACTACGCTCGGAGTCGACACCGAGGACTTCGAGGTCCTCGTCCGGGATGTCCTCGAACCAGTCGCGGATGTCCGAGGGCATGAGTTTGTTCATGTCCTCTGTGGTGAGGTCCGTGCCGAGCACCTTCTCGAGGGCTTCGCGGTCCTCGCGGCGCGGACGGAACTCGCCGGACAGAATCTGGTTCACGCGCGAGAGGTCGACGCCGGACTCGTCCGCGAGTTCCTGGGGACTGATTCCCTCCTCGTCTTCCTCGTCCTCGTCGGGCTGCATCGCCTCCGCGATGCGCTGGGGGTAGTCGGACGCGAGGACCTGCTGGACCTCGTAGTACGTCGTGGGTTTCTCGTGTTTCACGTCGTACTGGACTTCCCCGCAGTGCGGACAGTGCGACTTCTTGCGGGCCTCCCGAATCGCGTCCTTCGTGACGTCGGAGACGTCCTGCTGGAGGCCGCGCGTTCGGTCGACGTCCGAGAGGAACTGCTCCTTCTCGTCTTCGGTGAGGAGGAGGCGACTGCACTCGCGGCACGTGCCGCGAAGGAGGCGGCGGATGAGCTTCGAGAACCCGACGTGGATGACGGGCGCGGCGAGTTCGATGTGGCCGAAGTGGCCGTTACACGAACCCGACCGCTGGCCGCACGTCTTGCACTCGAGGCCGGGGTCGATGACGCCGAGACGCGGGTCCATCAGGCCCATGTCGATGGGGAACCCGTCGTCGTCGTAGGTGTCGGCCGTGATGACCTTCGTGGCGCTCATGTCGCGGTACTCCTCGGGGTCCATCAGCCCGAAGCTGATTTCGCCTATCTCTTTGGGTGATTGACCTGCACTCATGTTAGACTGCGTCCTTCAGTTCGAGGCGCGGCGCGATGCCGAGCGCTTTCATCTCGTCGAGTAGGAGTTTGAACGCGTAACTCATCTCGATGCTGTGCACGTCCGTCTCCTCTCCACAGTTCGGACAGTAGACGCGACGCTGCTCTCTGTTCTCCACCGCCGTCATCCCGCAGTTTCCGCAGATGTCGACGTACTCCTGGTCGGAAGACTCGAGGAGGCGTTCTTTGAGAACCATCGCCGCACCGTGGGCGATGACGGTGTCGCGCTCCATCTCCCCGAGTCGAAGTCCGCCTTCGCGGGCACGCCCTTCGGTCGGCTGGCGCGTGAGCACCTGCACCGGCCCCTTCGAACGGGCGTGCATCTTGTTCGACACCATGTGGTAGAGTTTGTGGTAGAAGATGGTGCCGACGAAGATTTCGGCCTCGATTTTCTCGCCGGAGACGCCGGAGTGAAGGACTTCCTTCCCGCTCGACTTGAAGCCGCGGTCCTGGAGGGAGGAACGAATCTCCTCTTCGTCCTCGCCCGTGAACGCGGTGCCGTCGACGGTCCGGCCTTCGAGCGCGCCGGCTTTCCCGCCGAGCATCTCGAGCACGTGACCGACCGTCATCCGGGACGGGAGCGCGTGCGGGTTCACGATGAGGTCGGGCACGACGCCCTCCTGCGTGAACGGCATGTCCTCGTGCGGCGCGAGGTGGCCGACGACGCCCTTCTGGCCGTGACGGCTCGCGAACTTGTCCCCGAGTTCCGGGATGCGTTCGTCGCGAACGCTCACTTTCGCGAGTTTCGACCCGTCCTCGCCCTCCATCAGGGTCACCGTGTCCACCACGCCGTCCTCGCCCGACCGCATCGTCACGGACGTCTCGCGGCGCTTTTGCGGACTCAAGCCACCCATCTCGTCGGGCTCTTCGAGGAATCGGGGCGGACTGGTCTTCCCGAGCAGGACGCTGTTCTCGTCCACGCGCGTCTCGGGGTTGACGAGGCCGTCCTCGTCGAGGTGTTTGTACGCGTCCTCGCCGCGAGCGCCGCGCACGTCGTCGTCCGGAATCTCGAACCGGTCTTCCTGGCCACCGGGGTAGCGGCGTTCCTCACCCTCGTAGGTGCGGAAGAAGTGCGAACGCGCGAGCGCACGCTCGACCGACCCGCGGTTCATCACGAGCGCGTCCTCGATGTTGAAGCCCTCGTAGCTCATCACGGCGACCGTGAAGTTCTGACCGGCGGGACGGTCGTCGTACCCGATTTGTTTCGTCGTCTGGGTGTTCACCATCGCCTTCTGCGGGTAGTGCATCAGGTGCTGGCGGGTGTCCGGGCGAATCCGATAGTTCGCGGCCGGCAGCCCCAGACTCTGCTTCATCATCCCCGCACCCATCGTGATACGCGGACTCGCGTTGTGCTCGGGGTACGGAATCATCCCCGCACCGATACCGAAGATGAGCTGCGGGTCGATTTCGAGGTGCGTGTGGTCCTCGGTGAGTTCTTCTTCGTCGACGGCGACGAGAATGTCCTCTTCTTCTTCGGCGTCGATGAACTCGACCTTCCCCGCGTCCACGAGGTCCTCGAACTCGATATCGTCGTTCTCGACGGCTTCGACGTCCTCCTCCGTGAGGAGGGGTTCGCCGTTCTCCACGACGAGCAGGGGACGCCGGGCACGGCCCGCGTCCGCGTTGACGATGACTTCGCCCGTCCGTTCTTTCACCGAGACGTTCACCATGTCGCTGATGTCGCCTCGGCGTCGCGCTTCCCGAATCTGTGCGGCGAGCTCCTCGGGGTCCTCGTGGGTCCCGACGAGACTGCCGTTGACGTAGACTTTCGCTTCTCGTGCCTGACTCATGTTAGTCGTCCGCGGAGGATGGGTTCGTGAGACCGGGCACACCCTCTACCCCCATAGAGGAGAGTTCCCGTTTCAACTGCTGTTCGTCGTCGACGTTCTGTGAGAGCTCCATCGCCTGCGCGAAGTTCTTCACGAGCCCACAGTTCGGCCCCTCCGGCGTCTCGGAGGGACAGATGCGACCCCACTGGGTCGCGTGCAGGTCGCGCGCCTCGAAGTGCGGCTGACTCCGCGAGAGCGGACTGCGGAGGCGGCGCAAGTGAGACAGCACACCCATGTGGTCCGTGCGGTCCACGAGCTGACTGACACCAGAGCGGCCGCCCACCCAGTTCCCCGTCGCGATGGGGTGTTCGAGGCGCTCCGTGAGCACGTCGGACCGAACGACCGTGTTCACGGTGAGCTGGCGGTTCCGCATGTTCGCGCGTTCGAGCTGGTACTTCACGTCGCGCGCGAGCTTGTTCAACGCCGTGCGGAACAGGTCCCGCATCAGGTCGCCGCTGACTTTGAGGCGCTTGTTCGCGTAGTGGTCCTTGTCGTCCGACTCGCGGCGGTTGAGCGCGAGTTCGAAACACGCCTCCGCCATCCGGCAGAGGTAGAACGCCTTGTTCATCCGGGTCTCCTCCTCTTCGATACCGTCCTCGTGGAGGTGCGGGAGGAGGTAGCGGTCGATGACGTAGTTCGCGCGCTTGAGCTGGTAGTTCTTTCCCTGGCCGGAAGCGACGCGACGACCCAGCGTCTCGATCGCTTCCTCCTGGGTCTGAACGTCGGCTTCCTCCAAGTTCTCCAGCATGAACTTCACAATCTCGGGGTCGTCCGACACGCGGTGGACGATCTCCTCGTCGGATTCGAGGCCGAGCGCGCGAACGAGCGTGACGAAATTGATAGAACCAGAAACCGAGGGGAACGACACTTCGAGAATACCGGACCGATTGCGCTCACAGAGCACGAGCGCTCGATACCCTCGTCGCTGACTGAACGTCTTCGCGACCTGAATCTCGTCGCCGTACTTCGTGTCGTACTCCGCGAGAATCTTGTTCGGCGCGAGGTCCTCACTCGTCATGAGCACGCGCTCCGACCCGTTCACGATGAAGTACCCACCGGGGTCGGCGGGGTCCTCACCGATGTCGATGAGCTCCTGCTCGCTGAAGTCCGAGATGTTACACTTCTCGGATCCGACCATGATGGGCATCCGCCCCACCTTCGTCTCCGTCGTGTCGAGGAGCTCTTCCGGCTCCTCCTCGCCACCACGCTTGATGCTCATCTCCATGAACACCGGCGCGGAGTACGTAATGTTCCGAAGCCGCGCCTCCTGCGGATACAGGAGCTCCTCGGAACCGTCCGCCTCACGCACCCGCGGCGTCAAAATACGGACGTCACCCAACTCGACCCACACCGGCTCCTCGTCCTCCTTGTCGCCGATGTCGGTATCGATCGTCTCCTTCTCGTCGACCACCTCCTGCATCCCGCGTTTCAAGAACGCGTTAAAGGAGCGGTAGTGGTGTTCGGCGAGCCGTTCTTTCGAGAAATACGCCTTCGACAGCGCGCGTTTGTTTTGTGTCTCCATCACTCGATCACCAATCGGTACACGATAGCCGTGTCCGTCGTTCGTGAATCCCGTACGATCTTCACGACGTCACCCGACTCCGCGTCGTCGGGAAGCGCCGGGTCCGTTCGCTTGATCTTCGGGAGGTCGGTCCGTTCGATGTCGTACTCGTCGAGCACATCCTCGACCGCGTCCTCGTCGAGGAGCGAATGCTCGGGTACGAGCTCGTGGTTAGTTACGTCATCTACCATGGGAACACCTGCCGGGGGGGAGAAGTGGCTCTCACGAGATACTACAGTTACATAACGGACGCGTCCATTTATTTCTTCCCAATCGAACCCGCTGTGCGCCACGATGCCGGACGAGACGCGTTCACACGCCCTCTCCCGATTGGAAAGCCTTATTTGTATCACCCGGCTACGAATGATTGCAGCAAGCCCGGGTGGTGTAGTGGCCCATCATACGACCCTGTCACGGTCGTGACGCGGGTTCAAATCCCGCCTCGGGCGCTTTTGTGAAGAACTACGTGACGAGCAAAGCGTAGCGGGCGTGTTCCTCTCGACGCTACTTCGAACACCGACAGCCGTCTCCCGTCTTCGCGTATGAAGTTTCGCGAGAACTGTTTTCGTCATCGGGATGGTCACTCCGTGAGTGAACACGAAGACGACGGGTGACGTGACCGAGACGCAATTTCTCCACGAGCTCGTCACCGCGGGATACGGAGTGTCGATACCGTTCGGGGACAACGACCCGTACGACCTCGTCGTAGACTCCGGTGACGAGTTAGTTCGCGTACAGTGTAAGACAGGGTGGCTGGAGGGGCCGTGTGTTCGCTTCAAGACGGCGAGTAAAACGACGAGAGACGGTGAGCCCTCGATGGTCGGATACGAGGGCGAGATAGACGTGTTCGCGGTCCGGTGTCGCGACGACGAAGCGCTCTACTGGGTGCCGGTCGAGGAGGCGGGCGAGAAGAACACGTATCTTCGTGTCGAGGACGCCGAAATCGATCATCCGTCGATTAACTGGGCGTCTCGGTTCGAGTTTTCGGGAGTTATTCGGTGAAGCGTTCGCGGAGGTTGTATTCGTTTCTGGTGGCGATGTAGAGTGCGTCGTCGAGGAGGGCGGCGAGTTCGGGGAGGATGCGGAGGAGGCCGAGGGTGATGGCGACGAGGACGACGACGGAGAGGCTTTGGGCGAGGATGCGGTCGGCGAAGTAGTAGGAGACTTTGTAGGGGTCGGTGGTGGGGAAGACGGCGAAGACGAGGGGTTTGGTCCAGGCGAACCATTGGTTGCCGAAGGCGATGGCGATGAAGGCGACGCGGATGATGTTGAGGGCGTAGATGACGGGGGCGACGATGGCGATGGCGGTGAGGCGGCGGCGGATTGGCGCGGTAGTGGCGGTGATGAGACCGACGACGGTGGCGATGCTGCCGATGCCGCTGCAGGCGAGGAGGACGTACGTGGTGATGGTGTGGTCGCCGACGGCGAATTGGATGGCGTGCGGGTAGCCGTCGGGTTGGACGAGGAGGTCGGGGTGGTAGCCGAGGAGGGTGATGAGGGCGTAGGAGGCCTGGGCGGTGATGCTGATTGCTGCGTTGGCGAGCGCGGGGAACGTCTGGAAGGGGAGGTAGACGAGGCCCATGACGGCGATGGCGCGGGAGAGCGTGAGGATGCGGGGGCGGGTGGTGAGGACGAGTTTGGCGGTGTAGAGGCAGAGGGGGACGGCGAGGATGACGAGGACGCCTTCGATGATGCTGGCTTTGACGATGAGGAAGTGTTCGATGAGGAGCGCCCAGAAGACGGCGAAGACGACCCAGGAGCCGGCGGCGACGACGCGGGCGGGGTGGGCGTCGTCGCGGGTCGCGAGGAGGGCGCTGAGGGTGAATCCGGCGACGACGACCCACCCGATGGCGTCCGTGAGGGCGAGTGACATTGGAGAGGGATTGGGGGGTTTCGGTGATAGGCGTGACGGTCACGTGACGGTGCGACTCCGGCCGCTGTGGGGGGCGTCGCGTTCGCGTACGGTGATTCGGTGGGTGGTTTCGCTCGCGTCGTCGTGGACGAGTGCGTCGCCGGGATGGGTGGGGAGGCGGTCGCTGAGTGTGGTGGTGTGCTGGTCGGGGATGGCGGTTTCGAGGGCGTCGATGTCGTCGGTGGCGGTGAGGCGGTGGGCGACGACGAGGTCCGCTTGCGAGACGGCTTCAGGTGGGAGGACGCCGGGGCGCTGTGTCGCGAGGACGGTGCTGATGCCGGGTTGGCGGCCGCGGGTGAGGAGGCGGCGGAGTCCGGGCCACGCGGCGGTGTCGGTGATTGCGTGGGCTTCGTCCACGAGGAGCCACGGGAGCGCGTCGAGCGTACCGGAGACGGCGGTCTCGTAGAGGCGGTCGGCGACGGCGCGGACGACGGCGGCCATCGCGGGACGCGGAAGGGACGCACAGTCGAGGACGGTGAGTTCGGCCGGGTCGCAAATCGGGGTCGGGTCGGGGTCGAAGACGTTCCAGCGCCGCGCGCGGTCGATGGCGTTCCGGGCGGCCCGCGCGTGAGGGTCGTCGGGGAGTGCGTCGTGCATTCCGTCGAGGGTGTCTGCGTGTGCGGCGGCGGACGCGAGGAGCGCGCCGGCGCGAGTGTGCTGGGGCAGTTCGAGAACGTCGCACCACGCGTGCGGCGGGAGTGCGTTCGCGGAGATTGCGGGGCGGACGACGGTGGCGGGGACGGCGTCGGGGAGCGTGTCGAACGCGCGCATCGGGTCGACGACGACGCCGGTGACCCCGCTCGTGCGCCCGAGGCCTTCCGCGAGCACGCCGAGTGTGTACGTCTTCCCGCTCCCGCGTTTTCCGACGACGAGCGCGGCGTGCGGGTGGTCGACGTCGAGTTCGACGCGTACGCCGTGGCTGTCGTCGGGCGCGCGGAACCGACCGAACGGAACGGTAGGTGCGTCGACGGAGGTGCGGGAATCGCGCGCGTCGCGGGAGTCGCGTCGGCCGAGGACGTGCATCACCGGGAGCGTGGCCCCGGCATCGTATTTGAACTCTCGTGTGAGCGTTCAAGTGGGATAGCGAGGCCAGTGGACGGTATGTTCGGTCGTGTGCTGCGAGACGAGCGTGGTATCGAGGGGTTGCCGGTCAGACTGATAATCGCGTTCGTGGTCGGGGTGGCGACGCTCGGCGTCCTCCTGCAGATGGTGTCTGGGGTGGGGACGCTCGCGACGAGCGAGTTGGACGCGAAGCCGACCCCTGACGTCGTGGGTGTCGGTGAGCACACGTTCGACGTGGCGGTGGTGGATTCGTCCGGGTCGCGAGTGGCGGACGCGACGGTCGTGGTGAAGTCGGGGACGGCGCGGGTCGACCAGACGATAGTCGCGCACACGAACGAGAGCGGCGTCGCCGTCGTGGAGGCGGACGTGTCGCTTTCGCCGAATCAGGGAGAGGGGACGCTAACGATCGATCTCAAGCCGCCCGCGGGGTCGGAGTTCGTGGACCGTCGGGCAAATACGAAGGTGCTGGTGGTTCGGGGAGCGGACGGGAGTTAGGCGTCCCAGTCGATCCAGTTCTGCTCCCAGCCGTGGCGGCGTTCGTTCGCGCGCGCGGCGCGCTCCTGGTCTTCGCGGACGGTGCGGTTGCGGACGGGCGCGCTCGCCTGTTCGCCGTCCACGAGGAGCGGCGCGAACTCGATGGGGCCGTACTCGGCCGCGCGTTCGCCGTCTTCGACGGCGACGAGGGTCTGTGAGCGCGCGCCCTCGGGGTAGACGAGACGGCCGCCGTCTGCGAGTTGGGTCGTGAGCGCGCGGGGCGGGCGAACGGCGGCCGCCTCGACCAGCACGCGGTCGAAGGGCGCGTACGCGGGGAGGCCGTTCGCGCCGTTCGCGCAGTCCACGAGCACGTCGCCGTAGCCGGCGTCTGCGAGGTTTTGGCGGGCGTCGTAGACGACGCGGCGGTCGATGTCGACCGCGTGAACGTGGCGTGCGCCGACGATTTCGGCGACCAACGCGACGGTGTAGCCGACCCCCGCGCCGACGACGAGCGTGTCGTCCCCCGGGGTTGGCTGGAGGGCTTCGACGAGTCGGGCGGCCGTCGCGGGCGAGAGAACGCGGGTGCCGCGGTGTTCGAACTCGCGGTCGGCGTACGCGCGGTGTCCCTCGTCGACGAACTCGTGGCGGGGGACGGCGCGCATCGCGTCGGCGACGGCGGGCGTGCGGACGACGTCCTTCGTGTCGTGTTCGAGGCTGGTGACCATGTCGTCCCGGACGGCCGCGTACTCCATACCGGAGGCACGGCCCGGACGGCCTTCAATCGTTCGCGGGGCGGTCGGCGGCGACGACTTGCGAGCGCGTCCCGGGGACGTCGGAGACGCGGGGGCGGTCGAAGCCGGCGGCGGCGAACCACTCGCCGAAGTCCGCTTCCGCGTAGACGTTCCCGCCGTCGGTGGTGGCGAGCATCTCGGCGGCTACGAGTCCGGCGTCGTCCGCGTGGTCTTCGAGTCGGTCGACGTGAACGACCGTTCCGCCGGACGCGACGGCGTCGTAGAGCGCGCTGAGGAGGCGCTGGTTGTCCGCGGGCGAGAGCGTGCGCGCAGTGTTCGCGCAGAAGACGAGGTCGTAGTCGCCGTCGACGCCGTCGAGCGGGTCGCCGGTTTCGAGCGTGACGGGTTCGTGTTCGAGGAGGGGTTCGTCTGCGTCGATGACGTCGCGGGTGTCGAGCAGGGTGGTGTCGTAGCCGCGGCGCGCGAACTCGCGGGAGAACGTGCCCGCGCCGCCGTAAACGTCGAGGACGCGGTCGGCGTCGGCGTGTTCGTGGACGGCGGCGGTGACTGCCGCGCGCACGTCACTCTTCGGGAGGGCGGCCATCGCGCCGAGGCGGTTGCGCGTCCAGTTCGGGGATCGGTCCGGTAACTCGCCGGTCCGCATCGTCTCCGGGAGGGAGAGCCAGTCGTCGAGCGTGTCGAGTTCGTGGGGGAGCGAGCCGATGGACCGGAGGTCGGTCTTCGAGAGGAATCCCAGTAAGCGGTTTGTCGGTTCGAACCCGTCGTCGGTCCGGTGGAGGAAGCCGAGGTCGCAGAGCGCGTCGACGCTGACGCGGGCGGCGCGTTCGGTGACACCGGCGTCGTCGGCGACCGCTGCGACGGTTTCAGCGTCGGTGACGACGGCGTCGAGTACGCCTGTTTCGCGGGCGGCGCGGAGGAACAGGAGTTCCCGGTAGTCCATACCCGGGAATCGGTCGGCGGCGGGATAAAGTCACTCGCCGCGGATGCGAACGAATTGAACGGGGGAGAGTTCGCTCCGGTCGATGCCGTCGTCGGTCTTCTCGGCGTACGTGAGCGTCTGGTGGTGGTCACCGAGCGGCGCGAGCAGGCGGCCGCCCTCGCGGACTTGCGAGATGACGGGGTCGGGGAACTCGGGCGCGGCGCACGTGAAGTAGGCGGCGTCGTAGGGCGCGTGTTCGGACCAGCCCTATCGCCCGTCGCCGATGCGGATGGAGACGTCGCCGTACCCGGCGTGTTCGAGGTTTCCGCGGGCGTCGGCCGCGAGCGACTCCGAGTACTCGACGGAGAAGACGTTCTCCGCGCCGACGAGTTCGGCGGTGACGGCGGCGTGATAGCCGCAGCCCGTGCCGATTTCGAGGGTGTGGTCGCCCTCGCGGAGGGAGAGTCGGTCGCACATCACGGCGACCATGTGGGGCGCGCTGACCGTCTGACCGTCCCCGATGGGAAGTGGGCGGTCCTCGTAGGCGGCGTCCCGGTGTTCCTCGGGAACGAACTCGTGGCGGGGGACGGCTCGAACCGCGTCAAGCACGCGCTCTGCGACGTCAGTTTTGCGCGAAAGTCGGTCTCTGAGGGAGTCGCGGGCGTCCGCGTCAGTCATCCTACCAGGCGGACCAAGCGGTCGAGCCTTCGTCGTAGGCGTAGACGCGCTTTACGTCCTTGGCCATCGCGGTGTCGCCGTCGTGGCCGATTTTCTGGAAGTCGTAGCGTTCGATGGCGTCCTCGCGCACGTGGATGCCCGTGATGGAGAACTCCTCGTCGCCGAGTTCCTCGGTCTCGCCGACGGTGAACTCGTAGTCGCCCGGTAACTGGAGCGTGATGCCTCGCGTTTCGTCGTGTCGCCCGTCGCGGGGGTGGATGGTGACGGGGACTTCGACGTTGTCCACGACGCGCGTCCAGAACGTCTCGACGTCCTCCGCGTCCGCGCGGACCGCGCGCTTCTCGTCGCCCATCTGGAGGTCAGTGATGCGGACCTGCATGATGGCTTCGTCGGTCTCCACGATGAACTCCTCGCCCGTCTCCACGGTCTCCTCCGCGGGCACCTCGACCGTCGTCGTGAAGGAGTCACCGCCCTGGGACACCACGACGTCCCGCTGGACCGTTCGCTCCGTCTGAATGGGTTCCTTGTGGACGTGCCCGCACTCCGTGCACTCCACGGTCGCGGTTCCGCCGCCCGTCGACAGGACCTCGTGTTCGGTGTCGAGGTCCGGGGAACACGACGGACACGGAAGCCCGACCCGCTGCTGTTGGCTCATAGGGACGAAAAGGGGCTGGAACCGTAAAAGTCCGCGGAGTTAGGGTTAGGCGTCCGCGCTCGGCAACTCGACTTCCTCACCATCTGCGTAGACGGTGGGGTTCAGGATGATGCCGTCGAGGTGGAGGGGCGCATCCGTGTCTCCGCCGATGCCGGCGTCGTCGCCGATGGCGATGTGGACGGTGCCGGCGGCTTTCTCGTCGAGGAGGACGCTCCCCACGAGTTCGGTGACGGCGACGTTCGTGCCGATGCCGAGTTCCGCGAGGTTGCGCGCGTCCCGTCCGACTTCGGCTTCGCCCGCTTCGACCTGTTCGCGCACGTCTTCGTCGGAAATCTCGGTGACGTAGCCGTCTTCGACTTCGAAGCGGAGTTCGTCGCCGTCGAGCCGGCCGTGGGGCATCATGGTGCCGTCCACGACGTACGTGCCGTTCGCGTTCTCGGGACTGACGAACACTTCGCCCGCGGGGAGGTTCGAGAACCCGCCGGCCTCGTGGACGATGCCGGTGTCCTGCAGCCACTCGCGGCTCCCGGGTTCGAACGTGATGTCCGTACCGGCGGGCGTCGTCACGCGAACCTCGTCGGCGTCACCGACCTGTGCGAGGACGTCCGCGCAGTGGCGCTTGATGGTGGCGTAGTCCGCGTCGAGCCCCGTCGTGAACACGTCCTCCGTGATGCCGGGGAGGGTCGCGCCGCGCGCACCAGCCTCGCACGCTCTGGAGCGCGCTCGCGTGTGCGAGAGAGATTTCGTCGTCGGCGCGAGGAACACGTCCGCCTCCCGCATCGCCGCGGCGACGGGCGCGGGCGGTTCCGCGCCGTGCTGGCTTCCCGGGGGGTACTTGACGATGGTCGCGTCGTCGGTAATCGCGCAGGCCTGCTCGTAGAGCGCGTTCCCGATGGGTTCGCGCTTGTCGTCGGTCACGACGACGCAGGACTCGTCGGGTTCGAGACCGAGACACTGCACGACCGCGGTTTCGGCCGCCTCGGACAGATTTGACATACTTCTGCTTCCGCCGGCGGCGGGTTAGGCGTTTTCGTCTCCCCCGCGAAACCTCGAAACGGTTATCCGGCGTCCGACGCGACCTTCCACCATGATTCGGGTCGGTATCAACGGATACGGTACTATCGGGAAGCGCGTGGCTGACGCGGTCCGCGACCAGCCGGACATGGACGTCGTCGGCGTCGCGAAGACGCGACCGAATTTCGAAGCCGAGCAGGCGCGCGAGCGCGGCTACGACCTCTACGCCGCCATCGAGGAGCGCGCGGGTCGCTTCGCGGACGCCGGCATCGAAACCGCCGGGCTGGTGGACGAACTCGTCGCCGCGAGCGACGTCGTCGTGGACGCCACGCCCTCCGGGGTCGGCGAGCAGAACAGCGAACTGTACGAGGAGTACGACACGCCCGCGCTCTATCAGGGCGGCGAGGACGCCGACTTCGTGGACACGTCGTTCAACGCACGATCGAACTACGACGACGCGCGCGGCGCGGACCACGTCCGCGTCGTCTCCTGCAACACCACCGGCCTCTCCCGCCTGCTCGCGCCGCTCCGCGAGGAGTACGGCGTCGAGAAGGTGCGCGCGACGCTCGTGCGACGCGGCGGCGACCCCGCCCAGACCGGCCGCGGCCCCATCAACGACATCCTCCCGAACCCCGTCACGATTCCGAGCCACCACGGCCCGGACGTGAACACCATCTTCCCCGACCTCGACATCGACACGCTCGGGATGAAGGTTCCCGCGACCCTGATGCACATGCACTCCGTGAACGTCACGCTCGAATCCGACGTCGACGCCGAAGACGTGCGCGACCGCCTCGCGGAGGAGTCCCGGTTGATGCTCGTCTCCGACGACCTCGGCATCGACGGCACGGGGAAACTCAAGGAGTACGCGCTCGACATGGGCCGTCCGCGCGGCGACATCTGGGAGAACGCCGTCTGGGAGGACTCCATCACGACCGAGGGCCGGGACTTCTACTGCTTCCAGGCCATCCACCAGGAGTCCGACGTCGTCCCCGAGAACGTCGACGCCATCCGCGCCGTCACCGAGAGCGCGGACGCCGAGGAGAGCATCGCGACGACGAACGCGGCGATAGGCCTATAGGACCCCCGAAGCCTTATCCCCGCCCCAACGTAACCCACGGTTATGCGCCGCGACGACCGTGACGACCCGTTCGACGACTTCTTCGACGAGATAGAGCGGATGATGAACGACATGATGCAGGGCGACGTGGAGGACTCCGGGTTCGGGTCCGACACGCACGTCACCGTCTACGAGGAGGAAGACCAGCTTCGCGTGGTCGCGGACCTCCCGGGCGTCGAGAAGAGCGACATCAGTCTGAAGTGCGACGGCGACGTCCTCACCATCAGCGCCGCCACCGCCGCCCGCGAGTACGACGAACGCATCGACCTGCCCGCTCGCGTCGACGAACACTCCGCGAGCGCGACCTACAACAACGGCGTCCTCGAAGTCACCTTCGACCGCGTCGAGGACTCCGCGGACATCGACCTCGAATAACTAGGCGCGTTCGATGAGTTCGGCGAGGCGGTCGTAGAAGTCGTCTTCGTACTTCGTCTCCGAATCGACCGTCGGGCGAGCGTTCGTCTCGTTCACCACCGCCCGGTCTTCGTTCACGAGGACGTCCACGCCGAGGAACGGAATGTCGAGCACGTCGGCCGTGCGTTCTGCGAGTTCTCGCACACGCTGTGGTGGCCGGACACCGGTCGCGGTCGCGCCGCGGTGGACGTTGTGTTTCCAGCCCGCGTCGGCGCGTCGTTCGACCGCGCCCGCGTACTCCCCGTCCAACACCATCACGCGGTAGTCACGGGCGTCGGGCAGGAACTCCTGGACGAGATAGGACTTGTCGGCAGTCGTCTCGTAGTCGTGCACGAGGTCGAGATAGTCCGTGACCCCGAGGAAGGAGTCCGCGTCACTGACTCGGGTGACGCCGACGCCGCGCGTCGCGGAGTTCGGTTTCACGACGACGGGCGGGTCGAACCGCTCGAACGCCGACGCCGCTTCCGACTCGCTAACGGGATTCGAGACGAGGACGGAGTCGGGGACCGGAACGCCCGCGCGTCCGAGTTCCGCGAGAACGTTCGCCTTGTTGCGAGACGTGAGCACGGCGTCGCGGTCGTTCACCCACGGAACGTCGATGAGCGCGTCGGCCACGCCGCCTTCCATCAGTCGACCGGGATAGACGAGTCCGACGTCGAAATCGTCCGGCGAGAACGGAGGTTCGGAGAGCGAAAGCGTTCGCTCGCGGTAATCCAGATAGGAGGCGTCGATACCGCGGTCGGCGAGCGGTCCTCGAATCCGGTCGAGGGTCTCCGCGTTCGTCGCGACCGCGAGGGAGAGCACGCTACTCGAGCTGCGTGATGAGTTCTTCGCCGCGCTCGACGGTGATCTTGCACGGGGGCGTGATCTTGTTGTACGCGCGGCGGAACGCGTCCTTCACGACCGCAGCCTCTTCGGGCTGGCACCACGCCGTGAAGATGCGGTCGCCGGGGTAGATGCGGGCGGCCGTCCCGACCGGAACGCCGAACGCCTGGCGCATCCCGTCGGAAACACGGTCCGCACCCGCGCCCGTCGCCTGCTTGTTCTCACGGAGGATCTGGTGCGGGAACTTGCGGAGGATCATCTTGTAGTTCCCCTCACCGAGTTCCTTGATGAGGTGGCGGTTCGCGGACAGGCGAGCTGCCTCCATCGAACCGTGACGGATCTGGCACTCCTCTTCCGTCTCGAGACTAATCTGGACGGGGTAGTCCTCGGGGTCGGACTGCAGGTCCCCCATCTTGAACTGTGCGATCTTCGAACCGGGGATGCCCGTGACGTAGTCGCGGCGCGTGTACGAGGGCTTATCGATGGTCCGGTACATGGAAGCCGGATTGTCAGCCATGGTTACTACCCGAATCTAACTACCAGCGCGCCCATAAACCCATCCTTTTCACTCGACGCCGATACCGGCTATCCTGCCCCGTATCGGTTCGCTTTACCCGGCCGCGAGGGAATCCTCGGGTATGGCCGAGTTCGTCACGCACGCGGAACTCGTAGAACGACTGACGGCGGCTGATTTCGACCGTCCGCCCGCGCTCGTCGCGAACGCACACATCACGGGTCTCGGGGTCGCCCGCGCGCTCTCCGAACACGACATTCCCGTAATCGCGGTCGACCGCGTCGGCGACGGCGCGGCCCCTACGTCCGAGGCGGTGGATTTCGCGGGCCGCGTTACCTACCCGCTCGACGACCGGGACGGATTCCGCGAGGACGTGGAGGCGCTCGCGGACGCCGCCGGCACCGACCTCGTCGCCTTCGCCTGTATGGACGAATGGGTACACGCGTTCGCGGACGCCCAGCCCGAGGGCGTACGGCTGCCCTTCGCCGCCGACCGCGTGGACGCCGTGCTCGATAAGAGTTCGCTCTACCGCATCGCCGACGACCTCGGCGTCCCCTACCCCGAAACGCGGTGGTTGGACGAGACGAGCGTCGACGACGCCATCGACGACCTCGGCCTCCCGCTCGTCGTGAAACCCGCGCTCAAGCGCGAGTTCGAGGAAGCCGTCGGAACGAACGTCGTCGAAGTGGAGACGAAAAAGGAGTTCCGCGACGTCGTCGCGCTCGCCGAGGAAGCCGGTATCGAAGTGCTCGCCCAGGAGAAGGTGTCGAAAGCCACCGGCGAGGACGCCAGCCTCGCGTCCTACGTCCCGCCATCTGGCACAGCGGACGCCATCGGCATCGTCGGAAGCGCACGAGTGCGGAACCCCATCGGCTACGGTACCTCCTGCGTCGTCCAGCGCGTCGAAAACGACGCCCTCCGCGAACGCGCGCTCTCCGTCCTCGACGAAACCGACTACCACGGCATCAGCGAGAGCGAATTCGTCTACGACGAAGCACGAGACGAGTACGTCCTCCTCGACATCAACACCCGCCCCTGGAAGTGGATCGGCCTCCCCGTCCAGGCCGGCGCGAACCTCCCCCTCGCCGCCTACGCCAGCGTCACCGACACCACCTACGACGCCCAAGAACCGCACGACGCCACCTGGGTCTACCTCCCCGACTACCTCGAACTCCTCGCCACCACCGACACTCACGACGTTCTCACCCCCACCGACTGGCAAACCCTCATCTCCGGCGACTACCAGATAAGAGACGACCTCACCACCGCCGTCCACCACCCCGACGACCCCGCCCCCACCTATCAGATACTCAGAGACGTCCTCGGCATGCAGGACTACTACTGCGCCTGCTAACGGACCTTTTTTCGCCTCGGGTCGCGCAAGGCGCGACCGCTCGGCCAAAAAATCTCCACCAGTCGCGAGACGGCGTTGCCGTCTCGCTATGCAGCAAGACGCGGAGCGTCTTGCGAGCAAAAAACGGACGCGGCTTCGCCGCGTCGGAATCGCGCTCACTACCGGGCTCTTCGAGCCGCTCGTTCGCGCGAACGCTCGTTCAGCATCCGTACCGCCCAGCAACCTCTACAGCCCCCCAACCGCTACCGCTCAGCGACCGATTCCGCGGCGCATCCGCCGAACGTTCAAATAGGGGGGCGGGGCCATGCGGGGGTATGTCCTGACGAGTCGTCGCGCGGGGTTCGCGCGGAAACGGTGACCGGCCTCGTGCGCGTGCGGCGTCACCTGTAAGCCAAACTTGCCGACGTCTACGAGACAGCGTCGAGAAGAGGGTATGGATTCGCCGGTGTCCGTCGCTATTAGGCCGTCGCGTCCCACGGGGAGGACAATGAGCGACAGCGAGGACTACCTGCATCTCAACCTCTTCACGATGAACTCGGTCGAACACGTCACGGTCGGGTCGTGGCGGTACCCGGGCGACCAGTCTCATCGCTACTCGGACCGAGAGTACTGGACGGAGGTCGCACGAACGGCGGAGCGCGGCGGGTTCGACGCGATATTCTTCGCGGACGTGCGCGGCGTCTACGACGTCTACGACGACTCCGTGGACCCGGCTATCGAGCGTGCCGTGCAGACGCCGTCGAACGACCCCGCGTACGTCGTGCCCGCGATGGCGGAAGTCACCGACGACCTCGGGTTCGCCATCACGAAATCCACGTCGTACAACCACCCATACCAGCTCGCCCGCGAGTTCTCGACGCTGGACCACGTGACCGACGGGCGAATCGCGTTCAACGTCGTTACGTCCTACCTCGAGAGCGCAGCAGCGAACCTCGGGCTCGACGAGCGGATGGAACACGACGAGCGCTACGACCGCGCCCAGGAGTTCATGGAGGTCTGTTATCAGCTCTGGGAGGACTCGTGGGACGACGACGCGGTGGTTCGGGACCGCGACTCCGGGACGTACACCGACCCCGAGAAAGTGCACGACATCCACTTCGAGGGCGAGTACTTCGACGTGCCCGGACCGCACGGCTGTGAGCCGTCGCCGCAGCGGACGCCTGTCATCTATCAGGCGGGGTCGTCGGACCGCGGCCGCGAGTTCGCGGCGCGGAACGCGGAGGCCGTGTTCGTGAGTCAGCCGAACGAACAGGCAGTGAGAGAATACGTCGCGGACCTCCGGGAGCGCGCGGCGTCGCACGGCCGCGACCCAGCCAGTCTCGGATTCTTCCCGGGTATCGTCCCCGTCGTCGGGGAGACCGAGGAACTCGCGGAGGCGAAGTACGAGAGTTACGTCGACAGCATCGACGTGGAGGGCGTGCTCACCTTGCTCTCCGGGTTCACGGACATCGACCTCTCCGAACTCGACCCCGACCAGAAACTGGAGCACGTGGAGACGCAGGCGATGCAGGGCGTGGTGAACGCGTTCACGACGAACGACGACCGCGAGTGGACGGTGCGCGAGGTCGCGGAGTACGCGGGACTCGGCACCACCTCGTCCGTCGTCGTCGGCACGCCGGAGGAAGTCGCCGACGAGTTCGAGCGCTGGCACGACGAACTCGGCGTCACCGGGTTCAACGTGAAGGAGATCGTGCGCCCCGACAGCCTGCAAGACTTCGTCGATCTCGTGGTGCCGGAACTCCGCGAACGCGACCTCCTCCCCGAGGAACGCGTCCCGGGGACGTTGCGAGAGCGGTCGTTCGGCCGCCGGTATCTCCCCCACGACCACCCCGGTCGTCGGTAGGGAGGGGAACCTTCATTCTGTGTCGCGTTCATCTTCCGGCGACCGATGGAGGCGACCGATAGCGCGGACGACGGAGAACACGAGATTCACGTCGGCGAAACCGTAGACGGCGACCCCGTCACGCTCCCGACGGTCGACATCCTGACTGGCCGGGCGTTCCTGACGGGGAAGTCCGGGAGCGGGAAGTCGAACACGGCGAGCGTCGTCATCGAGGAACTGCTCGACGCCGGCTTCCCCGTGCTCATCGTGGACTGCGAAGGCGAATACTACGGGCTGAAAGAGGAGTACGAACTCCTGCACGCGGGTGCGGACGAGGAGTGCGACATCCAGGTCGGCCCCGAGCACGCGGAGAAACTGGCGTCGCTCGCGCTCGACCAGAACGTCCCCGTCATCCTCGACGTCTCCGGGTTCCTCGACGAGGACGCGAGCGACGAACTGGTGCGTGAGACGGCGCGTCAGTTGTTCGTCAAGGAGAAGAAACTGAAGAAGCCGTTCCTGCTCGTCGTGGAGGAGGTCCACGAGTACATCCCGGAGGGCGCGGGGATGGGTGAGACGGGACGGATGCTCATCAAGGTCGGGAAGCGCGGGCGCAAGCACGGCCTCGGCGTGATGGGTATCAGTCAGCGTCCCGCGGACGTGAAGAAGGACTTCATCACGCAGGCGAACTGGCTCGTCTGGCATCGCCTCACGTGGGAGAACGACACGAAAGTCGTCGGCCGCATCGTCGGCTCCGAGTACGGCGAGCAAGTCTCGGAGTTGGACGCGGGCGAAGCGTTCGTGCAGGCGGACTGGACGGACGGCGCGGTTTCTCGTATCCAGTTCAAGCGAAAGCGGACGTTCGACGCGGGCGCGACGCCGGGGTTGGACGACTTCGAGCGTCCCGAACTCAAGTCGGTGAGCGACGGGCTGATGGACGACTTGGCGTCGATTTCCGAACGCGAGGAGCGCGAGGAAGACCGAATCGAGGAGTTAGAGGAGGAGTTGGCGGATAAGCGAGAGCGCATCAACGAGTTAGAAGAGGAGTTGCGGTCCGCGCGGAACGTCTCGATGGCGGCGCGCCAGATGGCGAACGTCCTGACGGCGGAGGGCGTGCAGACGACGCTCCCCGACGCGTCCAGCGACGAGGTCGAGGAACTCAGGGCGAAGGTGGAGCGACTGGAGGGTGCGTTGGACGACGAACCGGAGTCGTACAGTCTGAAGGAGATTCAGGAGCGGTTCCGCGAGCGCGGTGAGGAACTCACGACGGGTGACGGCGAGCGCGCGGACGCGGATGAGACGACGGACGAGAGCGCGGGTGGAGACGATACCGGCGGCGTGGACTCGGAGGTGGCGACGTTGTTGACGTCGCCGTCGGTTCGGGTGCGCGTGGAGGCGGCTATCGCGGAGTCACGGTGTAACGAAGACCGCGGGAAGCGACTGGTGGAGGCGATAGACGGCCAGCGCACCGCACACGACCTCTGCGAGGCGGCGTCCCTCCCGATCGGCGACGCGGAGAGTCTGCTCTCCGCACTGCGAAGTCGACGACTCGTCCGGAAGCGCGAGGACCGCACGTACGCGTTCGACAGGGATGAGCTGGAACGCCTCGCACGCGGGGACGACCCGCGGACGGCCGTCACCGAACTCGGCGACCAGTGGCGCGTCGACTGAGCGGGCTGTAGCAAGAGAGCCGTCGCTACGCGGCGTAAGAATACTTGAAAAGTCTACTGTCGCGAGTTATTCGAGGCGCTTGAGGTTCTTCGCGCGCGGCCCCTTGGGGGCGTCCTCGATATCGAACTCGACTTCCTGTCCTTCCTCGAGGTCCGGGCCGCCAACGTCCTCCATGTGGAAGAAAACGTCCTCGTCCGCATCCTCAGTCTCAATGAAACCGTAACCGCCAGTGTCGTTGAAGAAATCAACCGTACCAGTTGCCATTACAGTCTGACAAAGTGGCTTCACACTCATAACCTTTCCGTGATGGAGCGTACCACGGTCGAGGGGGTTAATCGTCCGCGGGCGCGCCGCCGGGCCGGAATTCCCGGCTCTTCTTCTTCCACGACCCGCGCGCGAACCACCAGTAGTTGATTGCGGCGGGGGCGAACGTCTCACCGAGCAGGGAGAGGTAGAGTCCCCAGAGACCGAGCGGCGTGGCGGAACCGAGCCACGCGAGCGGAATGGCGAACCCGAACATGCCGACGAGTTGGCTGACGAAGGTCATCCGGGTGTCGCCGGCGGCGTCGAGCGGACCGGCTGCCGCGCCCTTGACGGCTTGTGCGAGCACGGCGATACAGCAGGCGTAGACGAACGCGACGATGTATGGTATCGAGGGGTCGGACGGCGACTCCGCGAACAGCACGGCGATGGGGTGGGCGAAGACGGCGACGAGGGCGGACGCGACGACGTATGTCCCGACGGAGAAGAGGATGATGTCGCGGGCGACGGCTTCCGCGCCGGCCTCGTCACCCCGGCCGAGGTTCTGGCCGACGAGACTGCTGGACGCGAGGCCGAACCCCCAGCCGGGCGTGTTCATGATGCCGTAGATGCGGCGGGCGACGGTGTACGCGGCGAGGACGGTCGGGCCGAACGTCGCGACGATGGCGAGCAGGGGGAAGCGCGCGACTGTCCAGACGCCGTTCCGGCCGACGACGGGCGTGCCGATGCGAACGATGTCGGTGATGGTTTCGCGGTCGACGTAGCGGCCGGTGAGGGAGACGGCGGCGGGGAGCGGTTCACAGAACGGGAGGCTGCCACGAGCGAGCCCGGTCGTGAACAGCGAGGTGCCGATGACGTTCGAGAGAACGGTGCCGAGCGCCGCGCCGGTGACGCCCATCCCGAGGCCGAAGATGAACACGGCGTTCAGCGCGATGTTCGCGACCGCGCTCCCGGCGCGGACGAGCATCGGCGTGTACGAGTCGTCGGCGCCGATGTAGATTCGGCTGCCGACGAGGTTGAGGCCCGCGAACGGCACGCCGAAGGCGAGGACGCGGAGGTAGTCCGCGCCGTACGCGACGACGGCGGGCTTGTCCGTGAGGAGGCGGATGAGTTGGGTGGGGAAGAAGTAGAGGGCCGCGGAGAGCGGAACGGTGAGCGCGACGACGACGAACGCGCTCGACCGGATGGCTTGACCGAACTGGTCGTAGTCCTCCGCGCCGTGGCCCTGCGAGACGAGCGCGATGGTTCCGGCCGCCATCCCGCCGCCGATAGAGAACGCGAGCCCCCAGAACGGCGACGCGAGACCGACGCCGCCGATGGCGGTCGCGCCGAGCACCGCGCCGACCATCGCGACGTCCGCCGCGTTCTTCGACATCCGCGCGAGCCCCGTGACGATGCGCGGCCACGAGAGGTCCGTGGTCGCGCGGACGTGCTCGCGGCTGACGAGCCCGAGACGGGCGAAGAGGAGGCCGACACCGAGTATCACCAGTCGAACGGGGTTCGGAAAACGCACTACCTGTTTTGTTTCGGTTCGAAATAATATGCGTTTTCATCCAGACCGGTCACCGAGTACGGACCCCTTATCGAGCGTGTGGTGACCACCCCGTGCGAGCGGTCTGCCGGGTCTGCCGCGAAACCCGTTCATAACTAATCTCGCCCACGGCGAGTGACACTAGCGTGATGCTTCAACCACTACAGACCGGGCTTTCGGAGTCGCTCCAACAGATGTTCGACGAGGTCGTTCGGTTCGCCCCGCGAATCGTCGGCGCGCTCGCCGTGTTGCTCGTCGGCTGGATCGTCGGCCGCGTCATCTACGGCGCGGTAGTTCGTGGCGCGAACGCCGTCGACCTCGACCACATGGTCGGACGGACACCCCTCGGTCGGGTGTTCGGCAGCGAGGAGGGCGCAGTCGCGGGCGCGCTCGGCACGCTCGGCGCGTGGTTCGTCTACGCGCTCGCCATCCTCACCGCAGCGAACGTCCTCGCGGTCACCGTGCTGTCGAATTGGCTCGCCACAGCCGTCTCCTACCTGCCGGCGTTCGTCGCGGGCGCGCTCATCATCGTCGTCGGGTTCGTGCTCGCCGACTTCCTCGCCGACGTCATCGCTCGCACCGAATCGCTCACGAACGCCCGGTACACGGACGCGTTCGCGGACGGCGTGCGCGTCTTCCTCTACTTCGTCGCCATCGTCATCGGCCTCGACACCATCGGCGTCGACGTGCAGATACTCTACACGTTCGCGCAGGCCGCCGCGTGGGGTGTCGCCGCCGGTATCGCGCTCGCCGTCGGCATCGCGTTCGGCTGGGGCGGCAAGGACTACGTCGCTGCGAACATCGACGGCTGGCTCGGCCGCCAGTCCGTCGGTATGGCCGACACCGCGGCCGACGCCGCGACGGGCGACGACGAGTGATTACTCGCCGCTGAATTCGGGGTCGCGTCCCTCCAGTTGGGCCTCGAACCCTTCCTTCCGGTCGTCACTCCCGTAGACGTCCATCGCGAGCGCGTGCTCGTAGTCCAATCCGGCGTCGAGCGGCGCGTCGAACGTGTGCTGGAACGCCGTGAGCGCGTTCTGGACGCCGAGCGGCGCTTTCTCCGTGAGTTCGTCGGCGAGGTCGCGAGCGCGTGCGTCCACTTCGTCCGTCGGCGCGACTTCGGTGACGAGGTTGATTCGGTCCGCTTCCACGGGGTCCACGAACTCGCCCGTGAGCACCATCTCCTTGGCCTTCGCGAGGCCGACGAGCCGCGGGAGGCGCTGGGTCGACCCCTGGTGCGGGAAGATACCGAGGTCGACTTCGATGACGCCGTACCTCGCGCTCTCGCCGAGTACGCGGAAGTCGCAGGGGAGCGTGAGTTCGAACCCGCCCGCGATGCCCGCGCGCTTGACGCCCGCGACGGTCGGCGTCGTCATCGCGTCGATGGTGTCGAGGAGTTCTCCGAAATCGGTGTGGAGTTCGTCGTGGTCCGAGACGTCGTTCTCGTACATCATCTCGAGGTCGAAGCCCGCGCAGAACACGCGACCCTCGCCGACGAACGCCACCGCACGCACGTCCTCCGCCTCGTCCACGATGTGAAACACTTCCGTCAGGTCGCGAACGGCCTCGTGACTCAATGCGTTTCGCTTCTCGGGACGCGTGATGACGACGTCCGCGCGCGGACCGTCGGTGTCGATGCGTACGTGGTCGCTGTCGATAGAAGGCACACCGGACGTGCGCGCCCGGCGCGAATAAATCCGGGCGAAAGCGGACGAAGGTTTTTGCGGCGAGCCGACACATGCCACGTATGCGACGCGTGGATTACGGCGACGACGACGGCGACCCGCTCGTGTTCGTGCTCGGTTGGGGTAACCGCCCCGAACACGACGGCGTCCAGTGGCTACTCGACCGGTTGACCGACGCGGGCTATCGCGTCTCGGCCTTCGAAATCCCGCGCACCATCACGGACTTCGAGTCGGAGTACCTCGCGCCCGTCCGCGAACGCGTCACCGCGCTCGACTCGCCGCGGTTTCTGAGCCACAGCACCGGCGGCCTCATCGGCCGCTATCTCGACGGCGACGCGTTCGAAACCCGAACCTACCTCAGTCCGTGGTGGGGGTTCCACGACGACCTGCAAAACCCGGTCGTCTCGCTTCTGATGCGGGTACCGCTGGCGCGGGCGGTCCTCCCGGCGAGCGCGGAGAAGGAAGAACTCGGCGAACTCGCGTCCGACGACTGGGTGGCGGACTCGCCGGACCACGCCGCGCCGACGTTCCTCCGCGAAGCGAAACGCGCACAGGCGGAGATTCCGCCGTTCGACGCGCGGGACGCGGTGTTCTACAACCCCGACGACCCCATCGTCAGCGCGAGCGCGATAGAGATGCAGACCCCACCCGAGAACCGCCGCGCGTTCGAGGGCGGCCACGAACTCTTCAACTCGAAATCGCGGGATGACCACGTGGACGACGTCCTCGCGGCCGTCCGCGGGGGCGCGAGCGCGCTCGAATAGAACGAGGGAGACCGAGGACCGACGCCGTGATAGCGGTCGAGCGGAGTCCCGGGAGAGTTTTCCCGACGTGCGGCGATTGCGGGGTATGCGCGATGCGCTCTCCGTGCGGACGGTCGACGGCGACCCGGTGGCGCGGGCACCGGTCGAGTTCGTGGAGCGAAAGGGCGTCGGCCACCCGGACTCGCTCTGCGACGGGATAGCGGAAGCCGTCTCCAGAACGCTCTCGCGGTTCTACCGCGACGAGTTCGGCCGCGTCCTCCATCACAACACGGACAAAGTTCACCTCGGCGCGGGTCGCGCCGACCCCGCGTTCGGTGGTGGCGAAGTCCTCGAACCGATTTACGTTCTCGTCGGCGGCCGGGCGACCACGCGAGTCGACGGCCAGCGAATCCCCGTCGACGACCTCGCCACCGCCGCCGCGCGCGACTACCTCGCGGAGACCGTCCCCGAACTCGACGCCGAGGACGTCGTGGTCGACACCCGCATCGGGCGGACGTCCGCCGACCTCGCCGACCTCTTCGGCCGCGGCGACCGCCCGCTCGCGAACGACACGAGTTTCGGCGTCGGCCACGCCCCCGGCACCCAGACTGAGCGCGCCGTCCGCTCGCTCGAACCCCGCATCCATCGCGAACTCGCCGCCGTCGGGAAGGACGTGAAAGTGATGGCGTACCGTCGCGGAACCGACGTCTCGGTCACCGTCAGCGCCGCCGTCATCGACCGACACGTCACCGACGTCGCCGACTACCGGCGCGTCGTCGAACAGGTAGCGACGCTCGCGCGCGACCACTTCGAGAGCCAAACCGACCTCTCCGTCTCCGTCAGCGTGAACGCGGCCGACGACTACGACGCAGGCTCCGTCTACCTCACCACCACGGGGCTCTCCGCGGAAGGCGGCGACGACGGCAGCGTCGGCCGCGGCAACCGCGCGAACGGCCTCATCACCCCGTATCGGCCGATGAGCCTCGAAGCCGCCGCCGGCAAGAACCCCGTCACCCACGTCGGGAAACTCTACAACCTCCTCTCGCTCCGCGTCGCCCGCCGCCTCGCCGACCGCCACGGCGCGACGCACGCCACCGTCCACTTGCTCTCCCGCATCGGCACCCCCGTCGACCAACCGCTCGCCGCCGACGTCACCACCACCCTCACAGACCGCGCCGCCGTCCGCGACGCCGTCGCCGCCGAACTCGCAGACATCGACCAACTCACCGAGGACGTCATCCACGGCCGCGTCGACGTCTTTTGAACCACCAGTCCACGCGTTCGAGAACTCACAATTCGGCCCGGGACGACGGTCTATCAGGTCTATAATAATCATCGTCCGGCGGAACAGACGAGTGATGGACGATCCGGACGCAGACCGGCGCCAGTTCCTCGCAGGAGCGGGCATGGCAGCTGTCGTCGCCGTCAGCGGCTGCCTCGGCGGTTCCGCGGACACGAACGACTCGACGACAACGACAGACACCACCACGACAACCACGACGACGGCAGAAACCACCACAGAAACCACAGAACACTCAATGAGCACCGTCTTCCACTTCTCCGGCGCGCAGTCCGCACAATCACACGCAGTCGCGAACGTCTCGAACCTCCTCGGCGACGATTCCGTCGACCTCGGATCCGTCGCGCTCGTCGCGAACGGCGCGGGAATCAAACTCCTCATCGAAGACGAATCAGCCGTCGCAGACGACGTCCAAACGCTCGTCGACAGCGGCGTCGACTTCTACGCGTGCCACAACAGCATGCAAGCCTTCGGCGCCACCGAAACCGACCTCATCGCCCCAGAAATCGAAGTCGTCCCCGCCGGCGTCGGCGCACTCACGAAACTGCAAGTGAAGGAAGGGTACGCATACATCAAAACGCCGTAGAGAGGCCATAACGGGCCGATAGCGAGTGTTTTCGAGACGGCGGGGCGTCGCAGTCGGCGTGCGAAGCTTTATCTTCCGCTTGAGTGATACGTGAACGAAGCTGTCCGTGAACCGCTATGGCCTGGCACTTCTCCGTCTACCTGCTCCCCGGCTTCCTCGCCGGTATCGTCTCCGCCGCCGTGGCGGCGTTCGCGTGGCGCCACCGCGGTGAGCGGACCGGCCGCCCGTTCAGCGTCCTGATGGCGGCCATCGCGTGGTGGGCGCTCGCGTACGGCGTCGAACTCGGGTACACGGACGCCTCGTCCGTCCTCCTCTGGGACCGCGTTGCGTTCGTCGGGTCCGTCGTCGTCCCCGCAGCGCTGTTCTGGCTCGCCGTCGAATACGCCGGCCTCGAGGCGCGCGTGCCGTCGTGGACGCCGCTCCTGCTCGCCGTCGAACCGCTCGCGACCCTCGCGCTCGTCTGGTCGTACCCGCGGACGCACCTCGTCTGGACGGCCGTCGACGTGGAACACGTCCACGGCATCTCCCTGCCCGTGCTCGACTTTGGACCGTGGTACTGGGTGAACTACGCGTACTCGTACCTCCTCATCGCGGCCGCGCTCCTCGTCATCGCGTCCGTCTTCGTCCGCGGAAGCCGCATCTACCGCCGGCAGTCCGCGCTCCTCATCCTCGGCGCCGTCGTCCCCCTCGGCGCGAACGTCCTCTACAACGTCCTCCCCGCCGTCAGCCCCCTGCCCGCGCTCGACCTGACGACGTCCGCGCTCGCGGTGACGGGCATCCTCTACGGGCTCGCGCTCTTTCACTTCCGGATGCTCGACCTCGCGCCCGTCGCGCGCGGGATGCTGTTGCGCCGCATCGGCGACGGATTCGTCGTCGTAGCCGACGACGGCGCGCTCGTCGAGGGGAACGACGTCGGTCGCCGCATCGTCGCTCACGACCGAACGGGCTTCGACAGCGCGCTCGCCGCCGGACCGGACGCGAGCGACCTCGACGGAACCGTCGTCTCCACGCCCGGCGACGACCGAGAGCGCACGTACGAACTCCGCACGGAGCCCGTCACCGACTTCCGCGACGAACGCGTCGGAACGATGGTCCTCTTCCGCGACATCACCGAACTCGAGATCGTCCGCCGCCAGCAACAGCGCCTCTCCGTGATGAACCGCGTGCTCCGGCACAACATCAGAAACGACATGACCGTCATCGGCGGGTTCGCGGGTATCCTCGCCGAATCGCTCACCGACCCTGAACGCGAGTACGCTCGCACCATCCAGGACCGCGCGGACCGACTGACTGCCATCGGCGAGAAAGCCCGCCACATCGGCGACCCGAACGGGTACACCGGACGAACCGGCGTCGACGTCGCGCCGGTCGTCCGAACGGTCGTCGACCGCGCCCGAAGCGAGTATCCGGACGCCGACCTCTCCCTCGACGCGCCCGACGCCGCCACCGCCCTCGTCTCCACCGAACGCGACCTCCGCGCCGCCGTCGACTACCTCGTCGAGAACGCCGTCGAACACAACGACACCACAAACCCAACCGTCGCCGTCTCCGTCGAACGAAACGACCGCGAGGTCCGCGTCGCCGTCGCCGACGACGGCCCCGGCATCCCCGCCGCCGAACGCGACGTGCTCACCGCCGACACCGAGAAACCCCTCGAACACGGCAGCGGCCTCGGCCTCTGGGTCGTCCACTGGCTCGTCTCGCGCTCCGGCGGCACCCTCGACTTCTCGGCGAACGAACCACGGGGCAGCGTCGTCACCATCACGCTCGACGCCGACGAGTGACCACCGCAGCGAGGCGGCCGCCGAAACACGGCGGTCGAGACACGTCGTCGAGCGAAGAGGTACGGCCCGGAATCGGGCGTCTGAGCCCGCTTAGTACCCGCATAAGATAGTATCGTTGCACTCGATTCGGTTCATGCCTCGAGCGCGCTGGCTCGTCGTCGCCGTCGCCGTCCTGGTCTCGTTCGCCGGGTGCGCGACGGACCAGACGGCCCCAGCCCCCACTCCGACCACCACCGCGACGTCCACACCACCGCCGCAGTCGACCGACAGCGCGACGAACGACGACTCCGCGAACGCGACGGCCGCACCGACGGGCGAGCAGTCACCGAACGCGAATCGGTCAACCGGAGACGTGGCGGGGTGCGATTGCGACCCAGACGCGAACGACACCGAAGCGACGACAGACCGCCCGGTGGCGAGCACCGGGACACCACCCGCGCCGACGACGCCGCACCCGACGACGACCGCACCGTCGACCGCGAAACCGACCGCCGTCCCGACGACTCGGGAGACGACGCGACCACCCACCACGACGACGCCGTCGACACCGTCGCCGACTACCCGCACGACACAACCGACGACGGAGGTGACGCAGACGCCGACGACAGCGGAGCCAACGACCGCACAGCCGACCACGACCACGACGACCACGCGACCAACAACGACAACGCCGACCACCACGCCCACCACGCCCACGACCGAAACCACGACGACCACGACGCAACCGACCACGACAACCGAGGCGACGACCACACAACTGACCGCAACGACCACGCGAACCACCACAACGACGCAACCGACGACAACAACCACGACGACCCAACCGACCACCACCACAACGTCCCAATCGACCACCACCACCGCGACGACGGCGACGGACCCCGACGACCCGGGCGATTCGAGTTACACGACCAGCGCGGGAACGATCACCGCGTCGGGCGTCGAGGCCGTCATCCACGAACGGGTGAACGAAATCCGGAGCCAACGGGGCCAGAGCCAACTCGGGTCGGACGCGACGCTCGCATCCGTCTCGCGAGCGCACAGCGAGGACATGGCCGACCGGGACTACTTCGCGCACACCAACCCCGACGGCGAACGACCCTGGGACCGCTACACCGACGTCGCCGACTCGCCCTGCCAGACCTACGGCGAGAACATCGCGATGGTCACCGCCCTCCCGGACGCCACCGAGACCTCGGTCGCGAACCGCGTCGTCGACCTCTGGATGGCGTCCACCGGCCACCGCCAGAACATCCTCTCCCCCGCCTGGAACGACGAAGGCATCGGCGTCTACGTCACCACCGACGGCGCAGTCTACGTCACCCAGGACTTCTGTGGCTAACGGAAACCCGATAGCGAACCCAAGCAACTCCCCGATTTGAACCGCGCGAGACTCACCCGCGTTCGTCTCGCTGATTCAAATCGTGTCGGAGTCACGTTTCAAGCCCGACGGCTCGCTTCTCTCGCGTTTCGAAATCAGAGAAACACCCTCTCCCCGATTTGAACAACGTCAGACGTGCTCGCTTCGCTGCGCGCGACTGACTGGCTCAAATCGGCTCGTAGCATTTTCACTGCTCACAGTTCGGTCGCGTCGCTCCCTCACGAGTTCGCAGGAAAATGCCGCCTCCCCGATTTGAAGCGCGCGAGACTCACCCGCGTTCGTCTCGCTGATTCAAATCGTGTCGAGGGCAACTTCGCCGCTCGCGGACTCGGTCGCGTCGCTCCCTCGTTTGCTCGCGGCAGAAGTATGCCGCCTCCCCGATTTGAACGGGGGACAGCTCGATCTTCAGTCGAGTGCTCTCCCAGTCTGAGCTAAGGCGGCGTGCATTCGTCTGGATGCGGAGGAGGGGAAAAAGGATTTCGAATCACCGGCGGAGGGCGGCGTGGGTGTGGTAGGCGAGGATGCCGGCGATGAAGGCGATGCCGACGTTCGTGAGGAGGGCGAGGCCGCCGATTGCGGCGGCGGCGATGGTGGGACGGGTGTCGAGCGTGGTGAGGGCGGTGCTGCCGAGTTCGAATGCGACGGCGGCGAGGAGGACGCCGAGGAGGGCGAGGGGGAACGCGGCGAGCAGGCCGCCGGTGGCGACGAGCGCGAGGAGTGCGTAGCCGACGCCGAGGATGACGTTCGCGCCGCCCGTCCGCGCGCCGAACGCGTGTTTGCCGGCGAGCCCGCCGCTACCGTGACACATCGGTATCGCGCCGAGGGGGACGGCGACGAGGTTCGTGATTCCCATGCTGGTGGCGAGCGCGTCGACTGAAACGTCGGCGTCGTAGAGGTCGGTGAGGAGGAGGCTGGTGGCGACGGCGGCGTTCCCGACGGTCATCGCGAGTTGCGCGGCGACCCCGGAGTAGACCGCGGTGTCGAGCGTGAACGGCGGGAGCGCGGTCGGAATCGCGGGGAGCGACGGCGTAGGGACGCCCGTGTGGTATCCCGCGACGGCGAAGCCGACGGCGAGCACGGCGAGCGCGGACGCGCGGCGGTAGCCGAGTACCGTCACGGCGAGTGCGACACCCACGCCGGCGAGCGCGACGAGCGGCGCGGGCCTCGCGAGGTCGAACGCGGTCCTGAGGAGGAGGAGGGCGACGGCGAACTGAACGCCGCGCACGACGACCGGCGGGACGAGGTGTTCGACGCGGCCGAGCGCGCCCGTCGTGCCGACGACGAGGAGGATTCCGCCGGCGAGCACGCCGGCGGTCGCGAGTTCGCCGTACGTGAGCGCGCCGCCGATAGCGAGCGCCGCGAGCGCCTTCATCGGTTCGACCGAGAGCGGGAGGCCGTAGCGGACGCCCCAGACTATCTGGAAGACCGCGAACCCGAGGAGGATCAGGGAGAGGCGGGCGTCCGTGAGCGCGGCGAGCGACGCGACGATTGGGAGGACGGTGATGGAGTCACCGAGCGCGCCCGTGAGTTCGTGGCGCGCGAAGGAGAGACGGCGGTCGTGACGGAAAGCCATCGACGGAGGGAGGCGCTCCGCCCGTATCACGTTTCTCAGAAACCCGACACGGTTTCGTCGGGCGGTTCGAGTGACCGAAACCGTTCACCCGGCGCGTCACCGCTCGCGTTCGAACCGACGAACGAGCGCCGGAAGCCGCCGCCACGCGACCGCGCCGAACACGGAGAGCGACGCGGCGAACACCACGATATTCGCCCCGTCAGCCTGCGCCGCCGGCACACCCACTGCGGCGAGCGCACCGCTCACGCCGTCGGCGAACACTTTCCCGGCGAGGAGCGCCGCGGCCACGGCGAGACACGACAGAACATACACTCGTTCCGAAACCACTGCGTGAAAAACTATCGTGATTTGTCATAAACGTTCGCCCGGAATCGACCACACCGACGCCAGAACACGAACGACAGAGGCCCACGTCTCCTCACCGTCGTTCGTCCCAGGATGGGTCCGGGCGGATTCGAACCACGGTCGTTTCGCTTCGCTCCACTCACTGATTCGAATCCGCCGAATGCACGACTTCGTCGCTCACTCCGTTCGCGACAGAAGTAGTGGGTCCGGGCGGATTCGAACCACCGACCTCTTCCTTGTAAGGGAAGCGTCATAACCGCTAGACCACGGACCCGTGTCTGATGTTCGTAGATAGGCGCGGATAACTGTTACCTTCCGCTGCGGCGGCGGGGAAGACGTTTGCCGTCGAGCGTGCTACGTCGAGTATGGTTCGCGCGTCCGCCGCCGTCGCTATCGCCCTCGTCGCGGCGCTGGTGGTCGTGGGCGTGCTGTGGGTCGGTGGCGACGACCACGACAGAGCGCGAGTGACAATCGAATCCGCGAACGGGAACGTCACCCTCGACGTCGCCGTCGCCGACACGCCCGAAGAGCGCTACGAGGGGTTGAGCGGCACCGAGACGATACCGCGTGACGGGATGTTGTTCGCGTACGCAGACGCGGGAGAACGAACGTACGTGATGCGGGGGATGACCTACCCGCTCGACATCGTATTCGTCGCGGGCGGCCGGGTGACCGCGATTTTCACCGCGCCCGTCGAAGACCCGCCGTTGACGACGTATTCGGCGCGCGCCGAGTACGTCATCGAAGTGCCCGCGGGGTGGGCGGACGAACACGGGGTGTCGGTCGGGGACGGCGTATCGGTGTATTTCGTTTCGTAGGAAAGTCTTTTGACAGGCTGACCCTATGTACGGGCAATGAGCACACTGGACGACGACGACCCCTTCGAGGACGTCCGCGCGGACTCCTCGAACGCGATGCGTCGGCTCTTCGACGAGTACGGACGAGACAACACGTTCGCGTTCGTCGTGGGCGTCGTGGCGAGCATCTTCGCCCGCGTCCTCGACCTCGTTCCCGCCCTCATGCTCGGATACGCCATCGACTCTATCCTCTACGACTCCTACCCCTTCCTCGGCTTCCTTCCCGAGGGTCTGCGTCCCGTGGGGGATACGACCCAGCTCGTCGTCGCGTCAGCCATCATCGCGGGTTCGTTCTTCGGCGGCGCGGCGTTCCACTGGTTCCGCAACTGGGGCTGGAACTCATTCAGCCAGCACATCCAGCACGCGGTCCGCACGGACACCTACGACAAGATGCAGCGGCTGAACATGGACTTCTTCGCGACGAAGCAGACGGGCGAGATGATGTCCATCCTGTCGAACGACGTCAACCGACTGGAGCGCTTCCTGAACGACGGGATGAACTCGATGTTCCGGCTGTCGGTGATGGTGCTCGCGGTGGGCGTGGTGTTGTTCACCATCAACTGGAAGCTCGCCATCATCACGATGCTTCCCGTCCCCGTCATCGCGTGGTTCACGTATCGGTTCGTGCAGAAGATTCAGCCCGAGTACTCCGAGGTCCGGTCGTCGGTCGGGCGGATGAACTCCCGTCTGGAGAACAACCTCGGCGGCATCCAGGTCATCAAGACGAGTAACACGGAGGACTACGAGGGCGAACGCGTCGAGGAGGTCAGTCAGGGCTACTTCGACGCGAACTGGGGCGCTATCACCATCCGCATCAAGTTCTTCCCGGCGCTCCGCATCATCGCCGGCGTCGGGTTCGTACTGACGTTCCTCGTCGGCGGCTACTGGGCGGCCGTGGGCGCGCCGTTCGGCGTCGCGGGGTCGCTCAGCATCGGGCAGTTCGTCGTGTTCATCCAGTTGAGCCAGCAGTTCATCTGGCCGATGGCGCAGTTCGGCCAGATTATCAACATGTATCAGCGGGCGCGCGCGTCCTCGGAGCGTATCTTCGGACTGATGGACGAGCCCTCGCGCATCGCGGAGGATCCGAACGCCGAAGAACTCGACGTCACCGAGGGCGCAGTCGAGTACGAGGACGTGAGCTTCGGCTACGACGACGAACCCATCATCGAGGACATCACCTTCGACGTCGACGGCGGCGAGACGCTCGCGCTCGTCGGCCCAACCGGCGCGGGTAAATCCACCGTGTTGAAACTCCTCCTCCGGATGTACGACCCGGACGAGGGCGAAATCCGCATCGACGACCAGAACATCAAGAACGTCACCCTCCCCTCCATCCGGCAGTCCATCGGGTACGTCAGCCAGGACACCTTCCTGTTCTACGGGACGGTCGAGGAGAACATCCGATACGGGTCGTTCGACGCCTCACAGGAGGAGGTCGTGGAGGCCGCGAAGGCCGCGGAAGCCCACGAGTTCATCACCAACCTCCCGGACGGCTACGAGACCAAGGTCGGGGAGCGCGGCGTCAAACTCTCCGGCGGACAGCGCCAGCGCATCGACATCGCGCGCGCCATCCTGAAAGACCCGGACATCATGATTCTGGACGAAGCGACGAGCGACGTCGACACGGAGACGGAGATGCTCATCCAGCGGAGTCTGGACGCACTCACCGAGAACCGGACGACGTTCGCCATCGCCCACCGCCTCTCCACCATCAAGGACGCGGACCAGATCGTCGTCCTCGAGGACGGCGAAATCGTCGAGCGCGGCACGCACGACGACCTCATCACGGAGGACGGCCTGTACGCGAACCTCTGGGGCGTGCAGGCGGGTGAGATAGACGAACTGCCGGACGAGTTCATCGAGCGCGCGACCGAGCGCACGTCGCAGGTGGACGTGGACGACGACGGCGCGACGCCGACCCAGGACGACGACTAACGGCCAGTAACACTTTTCTCCGGCCGCGTCTGGTCGCGGTATGGAACTCGGCTTGTTCGCCGCGCACGAGCAGTACGCCCCGACGACGCTCCTGAATCACGCCGAACTCGCGGAGGACGCGGGGTTCGATTCGGTGTGGACGAGTGACCACTTCCACCCGTGGTGGCACACGGGCGCGCACTGCGGGGCTGCGTGGCCGTGGCTCGGGTCCGCGCTCGAACGCACCGACGCGGTTCGGATGGGGACGGGCGTGACCCCGCCGGTCGGCCGGTATCATCCGGGGCTGCTCGCGCAGTTCGCGGCGACGCTCGGCGCGATGCATCCCGGCCGCGTCCACCTGACGCTCGCGACGGGCGAAGCGATGAACGAACGCCCCCTCGGGTTCGAGTGGCCGGACTATCCCGAGCGACGCGCCCGCATGGTGGACGCCTGTCGCATCGTCCGCGACCTGTTCGACGGCGGGTTCTGCGACTACGACGGCCACTACTGGGACTTAGACGGCGCGCGCCTCTACACGCTCCCCGAGGAGGACGTTCCGGTGTACGTCGCGGGCAACGGCATTCACTCGGCGGAAGTCGCGGGCCGGTACGCGGACGGTTTCCTCACGCTCGCGGACGTGGAGACGTACGAGAACGAACTCAGGCCCGCGCTCGAAGCCGGTGCGGAGGAAGCGGGCCGCGACCCGAGCGACGTGAAGCGAATCAAGCAGGTGGGCGTGTCGTACGCTGACGACTACGCGGACGCGGTGGACGCCGTGGAGTTCTGGACCGGGTCGATGGCGGTCGGGTTCGACGAGGACGTCGCCGACCCCCGGGAGGTCGAGTCGCGGGGCCGCGAGATTCCGCGCGAGGACTGGGCCGACTGGGGGACCGTGACCGAGGACATCGCGGACGTCGAGTCAGTTATCGACCGCCACCGGGACGCCGGGTTCGACGAGGTGGAAGTCCTCTCCACCAGTCCGCGGCAGGAACGGTTCGTCGCCGCCATGGCTGACGAGGTACTGTAGCGCGAAAAACGGGAAAGCGGGTTCGTGGACGGTTCAGGGCTCCCAGCCGCAGACAGAGCACGTGTGTGCGTCTACGTCGTGGAGTCCGCCGCAATCGGGACACTGCTTTTTGTTATAACTTCGGTCCCACGTTGTCGTCGACGTGTCGTGACCGCGGGATTCGAGGAACTCGTCGAGGACGCCGTCGGTGGACTCCTGTGCGCTCGACATACACGGTATGCTATAACACACCACGACTTAAACGTATCGGGGAGACTACCGCCGCGGGTCGAGGACGTCCTGCAGCGCGTTCCCGGCGACGACGAACGCGACGATGGTCGTGGCGAGCACGATAACGGCGAACGTCGCCGACCACCAGCGATGGCTGAACGGCGCCCAGTAGGAGCCGGTCCCAGTGGCGATTGTCATCCCCCACGACGGGAGGACGGGGTTGTTGAGGTCGAGGAAGGAGAGCGACACCTCCGCGAGCACGAGGAAGGGGACCTGTCGGGAGACGGCGGCGAGCGCGACCGGTGAGACGTTCGGGAGGACGTGCTTCCGGAGGACGTAGAGTTTACTCCCGCCGGCCGCCGCCGCGGCGCGCACGAACGTCTCCTCGGTGCGCTGGCGGACCGTGTTTCGGACGACTCGCGCGACCGGTCCCCACGAGAACAGGCCGAACACGACGACGATGAATATCAATCCCTCCCGGAAGAGGAACACGACGATGAGGTAGACGAGGAAGGCGGGCAGCGTCTCCTGCACGTCCACGTACCCCATGAGAACCGTGTCGAGGAGGCCGCCGTAGTAGCCGGCGAGCGACCCGACGGCGACGGCGAGCGGCAGCATCAACATCCCCGCGATGAACGCCACGTCGAACGCGACGCGAGCGCCGAGCACGAGTAGTTTCACAACGTCCGTGCCGCTAACGTTCGTGCCGAGCGGGTACCGCCACGTCCCGTGACAGGCCCCGTTCGAGACGGTGCCGAGGCAGTCGATGACGTCCCCCTCCGGGACGGTGAGGAAGACGGGTGGCTGAATCTTCAGTGCGGGATGGACGTGCGGTCGTTCGAGGAGTAAGGGGCCGACGAGCGCGACGACCGTGAACAGGCCGAGCCAGCACAGCGCGAGCAGGACGCCGGGGCGTTTGCGGGCGTGCGCCCACACTTGTCGCGGGATGCGGGGGTTCCGCACGGCCGGCGCGACGACGAGCGCGCAGAACAGCCAGCCCGAGAACAACATCAGCCAGTCGATGTAGGTCGGGTTCCAGTCGAGTACGAGGTCGGTTCCCGACGGCGCCATCCACTGTCGGTACGCGAAGAGCGCCGCGAGCGCGACGAACCCCACGACCCAGAGGACGGTCGACGGTCTCACTCGTCTCCCGTCGTCGAACGCCTCCCAGTCGACTTCGGTGAACTTCGGCGCGGAGGGCATCACCTACCCCTCATACGAACAGAATGTTAAGGGTTTACGTATCACGACGAACCTCCCTGAGGTATGAATCGCCGTAGCCGCTTCCTCCTCCGTCGCGGCGCGTTCGCCCTCCTCGCCGCCTGGGTGGTCCTCACGGTCGTGTACGCCGTCATCGAACTGACGCCGGATCCGAACCTCTCGGTCGCCGTCTGGTCCGCGAGCGCACACGCGGGCGGCCAATCCGCAGAACAGGCAAAACAAGCGTATCTCGCCACACACGGCGGCGTCACCGGCCCGATAACGAAGTACGTCGACTACCTGACGAGCGTCGCCACCCTCGACTGGGGGAACTCGTACACCCTGAAAAAACCGGTCCTCGGCGTGCTCGTCGACCGGCTTCGCGTCACCGCGCTCTACCTCGTTCCCGCGCTCGTCGTTTCGTCCGTCGTCGGCGTCGCATACGGCGCGTACTCCGCGATGAACCGCGGTAGCGTCCTCGACAGACTCGCGGAGTTCACCACCTATCTCGGGTTCGGGGTGCCGAACGTCTTCCTCGCCGTCAGCCTCCCAATCGTGCTCGTCGAGTGGCACCTCGTCTCCGGCGGCATCGCGCCGCCGTACCGGTTAGAGGCGTACCAACACATCACTGTCCCGCTGATGAAACGGATGGTGTTCCCGGCGTTCATCATCTGCACCACCTTGCTCGCCGGTATCGCCCACTACACGCGCTCCGAGACCGCCGAACGGCTCGGCGAGGAGTACGTGAAACTCGTGCACGCGAAGGGCGCGCGGACGCGACGCATCGCACGACACGCGCTCCGGAACGCCGCGCTCCCGCTCGTCGCGCTCACCTACTCCGAGTTCCTCGCCGTCGTCGCCTTCCACGTCTTCGTCGTCGAAAACGCGCTCGCCACCCCGGGCATCGGCCGCCTCCTGTTCACGGCCATCCGCGGCCGCGACATGCCGGTCGTGATGGGCGTCACCCTGCTCATCGTGTTCGCGGGTATCGTCGGGAACTTCGTGCAGGACGTGTTGTCCGCGGCGTTGGACCCGCGCCTCCAGGATTAAAGCCCGTAGAGGTCGCGGAACTTCGATTCGGCGTAGTCGAGGAAGTAGTCCGCCGTGAGCGCGTCGCCCGTCGCGTGCTCTATCAGGTCGGGGGTCGTGTAGCGCTTGCCCTGTTCGTGGACGTGCGTCGTCAACCACTCGTGGACGGGTTCGAGGTCGCCGTCACGGATGCAGCCCTCGATGTCGACGTCCTCGCGCAGCGCGGCGTCCAACTGCGCGGCGATGACGCTCCCGAGCGTGTAAGACTGGAAGCCGGCGAACCGGGTCGTCCAGTGGATGTCCTGCAGACAGCCGTCAGAGTCGGTGTCGGGTGTGACGCCGAGGTACTCCTCCATCTTCGCGTTCCACGCGTCGGGAATGTCCTCGACTGCGAGGTCGCCGGCCACGTAGTCGGCTTCGATTTCCGCGCGGAGGATGATGTGCATGTGGTAGGTGAGTTCGTCCGCCTCTACGCGAATGAGGTTGTTCGGGTCGACGGCGTTCGCGGCCTGATACGCCTCCTCGGGCGTCGCGTCTTCGAGGCTGGGGAAGTGTTCTTTCACCGTGGGGAGGAACGCCTCCCAGAACGCGCGAGTGCGGCCGACGTGGTTCTCCCAGAACCGGCTCTGGGACTCGTGGACGCCCGAGGACCGGGCTTCCCCGAGCGGCGTTCCATACTCGTCGTCGGGCAGGCCGAGCATGTAGGTCGCGTGCCCGAACTCGTGAATCGTCGCGGTGAGCGCGTCCAAGGGGTCGCGGGGCTTGAACCGCGTCGTCACCCGCGCGTCGAACTGATTGCCCGACGTGAACGGGTGGGCGCTGGTGTCGAGGCGGCCGCGGTCCCAGTCGTATCCGAGGAAATCGAGGGCGTCACGGGAGAGCGCTTCCTGCGTCTCGGTGTCGAACTCGCCCGTGAACGGGTCCGCAAGGTCGTCGCCGTCCTCGCGTATCTCGTCGACCAACGGGACGATGGCCTCCCGGAGGTCGTCGAATATATCCTCGACCGTGGACATCGGGAGGTCCGGTTCGCCGTCGTCGAACATCACCTCGTACGGCGGTTTCTCGGGGTCGACGCACTCCGCGCGTTCGATGCGGAGGTCGCGGAGGTCGGAGAGAACGGGCGCGTACGCTTCGAAGTCGTCCTCGGACTTCGCGTCGTTCCACACTTCCTGGGCGTCGGCGCTGAGTTCCGCGTGTTTCTCAACGAGTTCGCGCGGCACGGGGTTCGCGCGCTCGTAGTCGCGTCGAACCTCCCGCACGACCGCCGCCTCGTCGTCGCTGAGGTCCGCGCCGTCGAGCGCGTCGAGGGCGTCCGAAACGACGTCACTCGTCAGTTCGTCGTGGTGCAGCGAGGAGAGCGTCGAGAGCTGCGAGGAGCGGGCGGGCGTCCCGCCCGACGGCATCACCACTTGCTGGTCCCACGAGAGCGCCATGCGGGACTGGTCTAAATCGAAGACGCGACCGTACGTCCGGAGGAGGTCGTCGTAGGCGTCTGGAGCCATACGCCGACCACGTGAAACCCTTCCAAGAAAGTTCGCGTAGCGGTCAGGTAGCGCCGCCGAGTCCGGGTCGGGTGTCAGTTGGTATACGAGGCCAGGGCCGGGCCAGTGTATGGAGCGCCGAATTAGACGTTTTCTCAACTATTTCCCGGGAATTCGCCCGACGTCACGGGGGACACACCCGAAATAAAGTATACTGTATATTTACATGAAGCAGTCGCGAGTCTTTCGCTCGTATGAACCGTCGTAGCCGCTTCCTCCTCCGTCGCGGCGCGTTCGCCCTCCTCGCCGCCTGGGCGGTCCTCACCGTCGCGTTCGCCGTCCTCGAACTGACCCCGGACCCGAACCTCTCGCTCGCCGTCTGGCTCGCGTCGGTGGGCCGCGGCGGGCCGACCCCGGAAGAAGCCAGGCACGCCTACATCGCAGCGCACGGCGGGTTCGGAAGTCCGCTCACGCGATACCTCCAGTACTTGCAGAACGTCGTCACCCTCCAATGGGGGACGTCGTACGAGTCGAACAGACTGGTCACGACCGTCCTCCTCGAACGCATCCGCGTCACCGCGCTCTACCTCGTTCCCGCGCTCGTCGCCTCCTCCCTCGCTGGCGTCGCGTACGGCGCGTACTCGTCGATACGCCGAGGCGGACTCGCCGACCGACTCGGCGCGGCCGCGACCTACGTCGGTTTCGGGGTGCCGAACGTCTTCCTCGCCGTCGCGCTGCCCGTCGTCCTCGTCGAGTGGCACCTCGTCGGCGGCGGTATCACGCCGCCGCGGTCCGTCAGCGCGTACGAACACGTCACGGTTCCGCTACTGGAGAAACTGGTGTTCCCGGCGTTCATCGTCTGCACCACCTTACTCGCCGGAATCGCCCACTACACGCGTTCGGAAGCGACCGACCGACTCGGCGAGGAGTACGTGAAACTCGTGCGCGCGAAGGGCGCGAACACTCGTCGTGTCCTCCGCCACGTCCTCCGGAACGCCGCGCTCCCGCTCGTCGCGCTCACCTACTCCGAGTTCCTCGCCGTCGTCGCCTTCCACGTCTTCGTCGTCGAAAACGCGCTCTCACTCCCCGGCATCGGACACCTCCTGAACAGCGCGATTCGACGGCGCGACACGCCGGTCGTGATGGGCGTCACCCTCGTCATCGTTCTCGCCGGCATCGTCGGGAACTTCGTGCAAGACGCCCTCTCCGCCGCCTTCGACCCCCGTCTGCGGGATTAGAGGTCGTAGAGGTCGCGGAACTTCGATTCCGCGTAGTCGAGGAAGTAGTCGGCGGTGTAGGCTTCGCCGGTCGCTTCCTCCACGAGGTCGGGGGTCGTGTAGCGCTTGCCGTACTGGTGGACGTGTTCGTCCAGCCAGTCCTGGAGGTCGTCGAAGTCGCCAGCCGCGATTTTCGCGTCGAGATCGTCGATGTCCGCTTCGGCGTTCGCGAACAGTTGGGCGGCGAGCACGCTCCCGAGCGAGTACGTCGGGAAGTAGCCGAAGTTCCCGTGACTCCAGTGAATATCTTGGAGACAACCGTCGGCGTCCGTGTCCGGGGTGACGCCGAGGTACTCCTCCATCTTCGCGTTCCACGCGTCGGGAACGTCCTCGACGGCGAGGTCGCCGCTGATGAGGTCGCGTTCGATCTCGAACCGGAGGATGATGTGCATGTGGTAGGTGAGTTCGTCCGCCTCCACGCGAATGAGGTTCTCCGGTTCGATGGCGTTCGCGGCCTCGTAGACGTCCTCGACGGTCGCATCGTCCAATCCGTCGAAGCGTTCTTTCACGTCGTCCAGTACGAGGTCGTAGAACGCGCGCGAGCGTCCGACGTGGTTCTCCCAGAGTCGGCTCTGGGACTCGTGGACGGTGAGCGCGCAGGGTTCGCCGAGCGGCGTGCCATAGTTCTCCTGGGGGACGCCGAGGTTGTACTGCGCGTGGCCGTACTCGTGGACGGTGCTCATCAGCGCGCCGAGCGGGTCGGACTCGTCGAAGCGCGTGGTGATGCGGGTGTCGAACTGGTTGCCCGACGTGAACGGGTGACTGGAGGTGTCGAGGCGGCCACGGTCCCAGTCGTAGTCGAAGAAGTCGAGGACGTCGCGGGAGAGCGCTTCCTGTTCGTCCTCCGAGTACGTCCCGGTGAAGGGGTTCGCGAGCTCGGTGTCGGAGGCTTTGATTTCGTCGATGAGGGGGACGAGCGTGTCGCGGAGGCGGGTGAGCACGCGTTCTGCGGTGTCGAGGTCGAGGTAGGGTTCGTAGTCCGCGAACAGGACCTCGTAGGGGTCGGCGTCGGGGTCGATGTGTTCGGCGTACTCGCGTTTGAGTTCCACGAGGTCTTCGAGGTAGGGCGCGAACTTCTCGAAGTCGTCCTCGGCGCGCGCTTCCTCCCAGACGGAGAGCGCCTCGCTCGAGGTCTCGGATATCTCCTCGACCAGTTCGGTGGGGACGGCGTTCGCACGGTCGTACTGCCGGCGGATTTCCCGCACGACGGCCTGCTGGTCGCCGGTGAGATCCGCGGCTTCGAGTTCGTCCAGCTGGTCTCCGACCTCGTCGTCGGTGAGGAGTTCGTGCTGGACGGCGGAGAGCGCGGAGAGCTGTTTCGACCGCGCGGGCGACCCGCCCGACGGCATCATCACCTGCTGGTCCCACGAGAGAATGCCCGACGCGCCCCCAAGCGCGGTCAGGCGGCCGTACGTGTCGAGCAACTCGTCGTACGCTTCCGGCGCGTCGGTCTCCTCTGCAGTTGCCATACGAGAGAGTCACGCGCCCCGACCTATCAATCCTGTCGAAGCAGCGAGGGAACGACTAAGTACGTGTTCCCCTGAGCGTCAGTATGAAACGCCGACACTTACTCGGGCTGGTCGGAACCGCGTTCGTCGCGGGCTGCACCGGGAACAAAGGCGCGACGACGACCGGCACGACCCTCCAGGACAGCGACGGCGACGGCGTGGTCGACTCGCAGGACTACGCACCACACGACCCAGACGTGCAGTCGAAGTCGGACCTCGTCACCACGGCGGAGACGACGAAGCGGACGACGACCAACACGCGAACGACGACACCGACGACGCGGGCCACGACCACGCACACGACAACCACGACAACCCCGACCGTGACGCGGACGACAGTCTCGGCCGACCCGAACAGTATTGAAGTGGACGAGGGGATGCCGGCGGGGCAGTCTGGCATAGTCTCGTACAGTTCGACGGGTGTGACGGCGCAAGTGAATCCGGACGACCCCGGGTTGAGCGACTTCACTGGAGAGTCCGTAAAACTGCTCGCATACGCGACGACGTACCCGCGAGACGAGGACGTTGCGAGGGGAGAAAGTGAGGCGTTCCGCCTGCGGGAGACCGAAACCGTGCGGGCCGCGGTGGACCTCTCCGGCGCGCCGACGAACACGCGACTCCAGTACCTCGCGTTCCTCGTTCCCGCAGACGTAGCCCCGGAAGACCTGACGGCGTCAAACAGCACGATGTTCCACGAGACGGACGGGTTCTCCCTCCACACGAACGGCGTGACTATCTCCAGAGACCCCCATCCGAACACGCTGTCCGACGACGCCGGCGATGGCTACGAACGACGAGAGCTAGAGGGCGCGTACGAACTCTCGTTCTCGGGGACGACGCAGGGGATGGCGTGGTCGTCGAACTTCTACATCTACAAGTCGGCGTACCTGCGGATGGCGCTCGAACCGCGCGGCCGCTCCCGACCCGAGTACGTCGAGTACGCCCAGAAGCGCGGGTTCGCTGGCGAACTCGCCGCTATACTCGACGAGGATGCGGACCAAAACGGCATCACGGGCAAACGAGGGAAGGTCGAGTTCGTCATCGACTTCGTGCAGAACTTCCCGTACGTGCCGGACGACGTGAGCACCGGGTTCGACGACTACACGAAGTTCTCCATCGAGACCATCGCAGAGGCCGGTGGTGACTGTGAGGACACCGCGATTCTACTCGCCGCCGTGCTGCAGGCTGAGCCGTTCGGTTACGACATGGTGCTCATCCAGCCGCCGGGGCACATGGCGGCCGGCATCTACGGGAAGGACGACCTCCCGGGCTACTACTGGGAGCGAGACGGACGCAAGTACTACTACATCGAGACGACGGGCGAAGGCTGGGGTATCGGCGACCTCCCCGACGAGTACCAGGACGAGACCGCGTACGTCTATCAGGTCTGAGGCCACCCGTTCGCCAGTTCGCGATAGATCTCGTAGCACGTGTCGAGGGTGGCGAGCGACACGCTCTCGTCTTTGGTGTGGGCCTGTGCGGGTTCGGCGGACCCGCAGACGACGCACGCGGTGCCGGCGTCACCGAGCCACCCGGCGTCGGTCGCGTGCGGTTTCACGACGTGACTCGGACTCCCGTCCTGAACCTCTGCGGCGGCATCGAGCACGGCGTCCGCGAACGCGTCGTCCGAGCACGCCATCGGCGGGAGGTCCTGGTCGACGGTCCACGCGACGCCCGCTATCTCCTCGACTGCTTCGAGGTCCGCGCGTTCGCCGGGGACGGTGCGCTCGTCCACGGTGATGGTGCAGGAGGCGGGGACGACGTTCCACGCGCTCCCGCCCTCGATTTCGGTGACGACGACGCTTCCGGACACGTCGTGACCGAGGACGGAGACGGTGGGGACGGAGAGGTCCCGCACGACGTCGACGGCGTCCGCACCGCGGTAGATGGCGTTCTCGCCGGCGTCGGGTTCGCTCGCGTGCGAGGCGGTGCCCGAGGCGGTGATGGTGCTCGCGCGGCGGCCGCGGTGGGCGACGGCGACGTCCGTCACTCCCTCCGTGGTGTAACTCGTGGAGCCTTCGGCGACGACGGCGTGGTCGGGCGCGGGGTTCTCGGAGAGGAAGTGGCGCGCGCCGGTGCCGCCGATTTCCTCGCCGACGAACGAGTAGAAGTGGAGTTCGCAGTCGGGGTCGGCGTCCCGGAACGCGACCATCGCCGCCGCGACGGCGCCCTTCATGTCCGCCGCGCCGCGACCGTAGAGGCGGCCGTCCTCCTCGTACACCACGTAGTCGTCGCCGTCCATCTGGGAGTCGTCCGGCGGCACGACGTCGTGGTGGCCGACGAGCGCGAGCACGGTGTCGCCGTCGCCCTTCCGAGCGACGACGTTGCCGCCGTTCGGCGCGTCGTCGCGCGTCACGTCGGCATCCGTCTCGTCTCTGAGCCAGTTCTCGATCAGGTCGCCCGCCGCGGCCTCGTCTTCGTGACTCGGGACCGAGACGAGTCGGTGGGCGAGTTCGGTTACGTCGTCCATACGCCCGGAAGGGAGCGGGGCGGGAAAAACCTACTCTGCGTCGTCGGCGCGCGTGGTCGTGACGTAGACGGCGGGGCGGTCGAGGACGAACTCCTCGATGAACGCGACGACGTAGACGAGGGAGTTCACGAGCATGTAGAATCCCATCGTGAGCGCGACGACGTACTCGGCGGGGTGGTGCGTGTAGCCGTCGCGGCGGTCCGCGGCGAACACGGCGAGCGCGGCGGCGACGGGGAAGACGCCCATCGTCAGCCAGAGGAGTTCGCTGTAGGGAACGTAGGCCGACGTGGGTTCGCCGAGCGCGTCGAACAGCGGGAGCGGATAGCCGACGACGAGGAACGGCGTGAGCATCGCGCACGTGAACGTCTGTGCGGCGTCGGCTTTCGCCATCGTCGAGGGGTTGTTCGACCGGAGGACGCGCGGGAGGTGGCGGACCGACACCTGCAGCCAGCCGCGCGCCCAGCGCTTGCGTTGACTCCAGTACGCCGACAGCGTCGCGGGTTGTTCCTCGTAGGTGATGATTTCGGGGTCCATGCGGATGCGTTTCCCGTTCGCGTGGAGTTTCGCGCTCATGTCGATGTCCTCGACGAGGACCTCCTCGTCGAACGGCCCCACGGTTTCGAACACGTCGCGGCGGAAGAACGCCTGTCCGCCGCCGAACAACTGAAAGCCGCCGAAGAGTTCGCGCGCGAACAGTTCGACTTTCTCGGTGATGTGGCGGTCGACGGTCGCGTACAGCGAGACGAGGGAGTCGGTGGGGTTGTGGCCGTAACACCGTCCCTTCACGCACCACGTCTCGGGGTCGGCGACGAACCAGCGGACGGCGCGGCGGACGGCGTCGGGCGCGAACTGGTGGTCTGCGTCGATACTCGCGATGATGTCGCCGCTCGCGCGCTCGATGGCGTAGTTCGCCGCGGCCGCCTTTCCGCCGCCGGGTTCGTCGCGCTCGACGGCGACGAACCGGTCGTCGGTCGCCGCCGCTTCCTCGACGAGTTCGGGGGTGGCGTCGGTGCAGTCGGCCTCGTAGCAGACGACGACCTCGAACTTCTCGTCGGGGTAGTCGAGCGCGCGGCAGGCGTCGAACGTCTCCGGGAGGACGGACGCCTCGTTGTACGCGGGGATGACGACGCTCACGGTCGGCAGGTCCTCGTCCGCGAGGTCGGTCTCCGGCGGGTCGGCGACTTCGGGATAGGAGACGAGCGTCGACGCCGCGAGACGGAACAGTTGAACGAAGATGACGACGAGGAGAACCGTCTTCAGCATCCGCAAGTAGGGGATAGAGAAGACTCCCGGCGCGAGGACGAGCGCGAGGAACGGTGCGACCACTACGAGATAGGTGGCGAGACGGCGGACTGACACGCCGGCTTGGTCGACGGTCCGAACTTCCATCGGGGGGAGAGAGGGCGACGAACCGGAATGTTATACCGTGGCTACGCGAGGTAGGCTCGCTCCGTCCCGATATGTAGTGGTGGATGAGACTGGTTTCGACCCCGGCGAGTGCGGGATGGACGTCGGCAGTGGGCCGTCGAGGCGCGTGAACCGGCGGTCCGCGGAGGCGGGTGAACACCCTTATGAAGCGGACGGAGGTACGTGGAGGCATGAATATCGTTCCGGACACGAGCGTCGTCATCGACGGCCGCATCAGCGCGGGCGTCGAGTCCGGTGAGTACGCCGGGGCGACGGTCATCGTGCCCGAAGCCGTCGTCGGCGAAATCGAAGCACAGGCCAACTCCGGCCGGGGAACCGGCTGGGACGGCCTCTCGGAGTTACAGCACCTCGCGGACCTCGCGGATGCGGGCGAAATCGGGTTGGAGTACGTCGGCGAACGCGCGACCGAAGAGGACATCAGGCGGGCGTCCGCCGGCGCGATAGACGCTATCATCCGGGACGTCGCAGTCGAACACGAGGCGACGTTCGTCACGAGCGACATCGTGCAGTCCGAGGTCGCGAAGGCAAAGGGTCTCGACGTCGAGTATCTCGAACCGCTGGACGAGGAGACGGGCGAACTCCGCATCGAGCAGTACTTCGACGACCAGACGATGAGCGTCCACCTGAAGGAGGGCGTGGTGCCGATGGCGAAACGCGGCGACGTCGGCAACATCACGTATCAGGAGATCGGGTCGACGAAACTCGACGTTGACACCCTGAAGGAGTACGCGAACGAGATCATCGACACCGCGAAACGCACCGACGAAGGGTTCGTGGAGCTCTCCGAGGAGGGGATGACCATCGCCCAGATTCGGGACATGCGTATCGCGGTGGCGCGGCCGCCGTTCAGTGACGCCATCGAAATCACGGCGGTGCGCCCCATCGTGAAGACGGAGATGGAGGAGTACACGTTCGCAGAAGACTTAGAAGAACGCCTCCTCGAACGCGACCGTGGGTTGCTCATCGCGGGCGCGCCGGGCGCGGGGAAGTCGACGTTCGGGCAGGCCGTCGCGGAGTTCCTCGACGACAACGGCTACGTCGTGAAGACGATGGAGAAACCGCGCGACCTCCAGGTGAGTCGGAAGATAACGCAGTACACGGAACTCGGCGGGTCGATGGAGAACACCGCGGACTCCCTTCTCATGGTGCGGCCGGACTACACCATCTACGACGAGGTCCGGAAGACGGACGACTTCGAGGTGTTCGCGGACATGCGTCTCGCGGGCGTCGGGATGGTCGGCGTCGTGCACGCGACCCGGCCCATCGACGCGTTGCAGCGCCTCGTCGGCCGCGTGGAACTCGGGATGATTCCGCAAATCGTGGACACGGTGGTGTTCATCGAGGCGGGGGACGTCAACACCGTCTACGAGGTGAAGACGCAGGTGAAGGTCCCCGAGGGCCTGATGGAAGAAGACCTCGCGCGCCCGGTCATCCAGATTACGGACTTCGAGACCGGCAAACCGGTCTACGAGATTTACACGTTCAACCGGCAGGTCGTCACCGTCCCCCTGGAGGATGGCGAGAGTCAGGAGACGGGTGTCGGTCGGCTCGCGCGCCAGGAGATAGAGCGCGAGGTGCAGTCGGTGACGCGGGGGCCCGTGGAGGTCGAACTTCGGGGGCAGAACAACGCGGTCGTCTACGTCTCCGAGGACGAGATCAGTCACGTCATCGGGAAGGGCGGCGGCCGCATCAGCGACATCGAGAACCGCCTCGGTCTCAGTATCGACGTGCGGACGTTCGAGGACCGGCCGGAGGCCGCGGAGGAGGCGGGCGGCGGAAGCGCGCCCGAACCACAGGGTGAGGTGGTGACGCCGGATATCACGTCCCGCCACGTCAACCTCCCCGTCGAGAGCGCGAGTCCGGGCGACACCGTGGAGGTGCGTGCGGACGGCGAGTACCTGTTCACCGCGACGGTCGGCCGCGGCGGCGACATCCAGGTGTCTCGGGGGAGCGCCATCGCGGAGGAACTGGAGCGCGCCATCGACCGGCGCCGCCAGATAACAGTCGTGTCAAACGACTGAATATCGGCAAACGGCGGGAGTACCACCCACTTCTATACCGGTTCGTGTCGAGTGCCCGAACGATGGACAGACGGCGATTCCTGAAAACGGCAGGAGCGGGCACGGTGGCGCTGCTCGCCGGGTGTAACGCACAGAAAGTGGACACGACGACGAAGACGACCGAGTCGGGCGGCGGTGGTGGAACGACGACGGGGACGACGGTCGGGACGACCGAGGGCACGCCGACCCTGCGCGTCACGACGTATCCGTCGTTCGTCGACGCGCCCTCGACGAGTCCGGGCGCGTGGGTCAAGGAGACGTTCGAGTCGGAGTACGACGCCGAACTGAAGTGGTTCGTTCCGAACAACCAACTGAACTACTTCATCCAGCGGAAGAACCAGGGCGTCACCATCGACACCGACCTCTACCTCGGGTTGACGCCGGAGAACCTCGTTCACGCGGACGAAGGCGTCTCCGACGGGTCGCTGTTCGACTCCGTGGACACGGGCGGGTTCGAGAACATCGGGCACGTCGAGGACACCTATCGGTTCGACCCGCAGGACCGCGTGCTGCCGTTCGGCGCGTCCTACATCAGCCTCGTCTACAACCAGAACATGCTGGACGAGCAGGGCGTCTCCGCGCCCGAGACGTTCGAAGACCTCACGAAACCAGAATACGAGGGCGCGGTCATCTGTCCGAACCCCCAGAACAGCGAGACCGGACTCGAGTTCCTGTTCTGGACCATCATCCAGTACGGCGAGGACGGCTACCTCGACTACTGGAAGCGCCTCGCGGACAACGACATCCGCATCCTGAAGTCGTGGGACGCCGCGTACGCCGCGTACTCGAACGGCGACGTCCCCATCGTCGTCTCCTACTCCACGGACCAGGTGTTCGCGGACCAGTACGACGAACCGATGGCCGAACACCAGATCGGGTTCCTGAACAATCAGGGGTACGCGTACATCGAGGGGATGGCGCGCTTCGCGGGGACGGAAAACCCCGGACTGGCGGCCGACTTCATGGACTTCATGCTGCGCGCGGACGTGCAGTCCGAAATCGCGGTGCGGAACGTCGCCGACCCCGTCGTCGACAACGCAGACCTCCCGAGCGACTTCGACGAACTGACGAAAGAACCAGAAGAGCCCGTCGGGTTCGGCTACGACGACCTCTCCGGGAACGTCTCCGGCTGGCTCGACGAGTGGTCGAAACAGATAGCGACCCAGTAACGTGAGCACGTCCTCCAGTCAGACGGTCGAGCGCGCGGCCCAGGCAGCCGCGGTGTTCCTCGTCGCCGCGCTGCTCGTCGTGATGTTCTACTATCCGGTGGCGACCGTGCTCGCGGACGCCGTCGTCCACCCCGGCCGCACCCTCACGGCGATGGTGCTCGACCCGCTCGGGTCGTTCACCGCGGGCCCCTTGCTCGCGGTGCTCTCGGACCCGTTCTACGTCGGCGCGCTCCACACCGTGTTCACGAACCCGGCCGCCGTCCCCGGCGACGTCGTCTCGTGGACGTGGGCGTTCCTCACCTCCGTCCGCCCCGCGCTCACCGCCCGTCTGCCGTTCCTGATTCTCGTCCACGACGCCGGGAACGTCACCTTCGGGCTGTTCGGGTTCACCGCGTATCAGGCGGCGCTCTCCGCGTTGCTCTCCGTTCTCATCGGCCTCCCGGGCGCGTGGGTTCTCGCACGGTTCGAGTTCCCCGGCAGACGGACGATTCGGTCGCTCACCGCGGTCCCGTTCGTGATGCCCTCGATCATGGTCGCGGTCGGGTTCGTCGCGATGTTCGGCGACCAGGGAACCCTGAACGGCATCCTCCGCACCCTCGGCCTCCCGGCGTTCAGCGGGCTGTACTCGCTCCAGATTATCGTCGTCGCGCACGCGTTCTACGACGCACCGCTCGTCGCGCGCATCACCGCCGCGGCGTGGGAGACGGTGGATTCGCGAATGGTCGAGTCCGCGCGAAGCATGGGCGCGAACAGCACGCGAGCGTTCCGTGACGTCGTGCTCCCGCAGTTGTGGCCGGCCATCCTCACCGGCGCGCTCCTCACGTTCGTGTTCAGCTTCCTCAGCTTCGCCATCGTGCTCACGCTCGGCGGCCTCCGATACGCTACAGTAGAGGTCTGGGTGTACCAGCTCGTCCGCAACCTCAAGTACCAGGAGGGCGCGAGCATCGCGGTGCTGGAGACGGCGCTGTCGCTCGCGGTGACGTACGCCTACCTCCGCTACGAGGCGCGCCAGACCGCGACGCGGGCCGCACATCCCCCCGAACGGAAACCGCTGTTGGAGCGGTTCGACGCGGAGCGCGTCGCCATTTTCCTCTACGGCGTGCTCGTTCTCGTGCTGTTCGTCGGCCCCGTCGCGAGCATGATACTGGAGAGCCTCACCGGCCCGAGCGGGCTGACGCTCCGGAACTACGAGTTCCTCGTCACCCGCCAGACCACGGGCGAGTCGTTCCAGGTGATGCCGCTCACCGCGGTGACGAACTCGCTTTTGTTCGGAATCGGCTGTCTCGTTCTCGCCGTCCCGACAGGCCTGCTCATCGCCGTCATCAGCAGTCGGGACGTCCGCGGGCGAAAAGTGGTCGACGCGCTCGCGATGGCGCCGTTCGCGGTGTCCGGCGTCGTCGTCGGCCTCGGACTGCTCCGCGGCCTCGTCTTCGGTATCACGCTGTTCGGGTATCGGTTCACCGTCTCCGGGCCCATCGCCATCGTCGCCGCGCACGCGGTGAGCGCGTACCCGTTCGTCGTGCGGAACGTCGCGCCGATGTTGAGCAGTCTCGACGACCGACTCGTGGAGGCCGCGCGCAGTCTCGGCGCGAGTCGGACGCGCGCGCTCTACGACATCGAACTCCCCCTCGTCGCCACGGGCGTCCTCGCGGGCACGGCGTTCGCGTTCGCCATCTCCATCGGGGAGTTCGATTCGACGGTAATATTGGCAACTGGTGGCGATTGGTACACGATGCCGGTCGCCATCGAACGATTCATCGGCCGACGCCTCGGCCCCGCGACGGCGATGGGGTGCGTCCTCCTCGTCGTCACGGCCGTGAGTTTCGTCGTCATCGACCGCGTCGGGGAGGGATTCCGCCGTGGCTAGCGTCACCCTCGAAGACGTGACCAAACGCTTCGCGGACACCACCGCGCTCTCGGACGTCTCGCTCGACGTGCGGGACGGCGAGTTCTTCACGCTCGTCGGCCCCTCCGGGTGCGGGAAGACCACCACCCTCCGCACCATCGCGGGGTTCGAAGACCCCTCGGAGGGCGTCGTCGCGTTCGACGGCGAGGACGTCTCCGAGACGCCAGTCGAACGCCGCGACGTGGGTATCGTCTTCCAGAACTACGCGCTCTTCCCGCACATGACCGTCGCGGAGAACGTCGCGTACGGCCTGCGCTTCCGGGACCCGCCCGGCGGCGTCTCGACCGAGGAACGCGTGACGGAACTCCTCTCGCTCGTGGACCTCGAAGGGTTCGAGGACCGCGACCCGGACGAGTTGTCGGGCGGCCAGCAACAGCGGGTCGCGCTCGCTCGCGCGCTCGCCCCCGGTCCGAGCCTCCTCCTGCTGGACGAACCGATGAGCGCGCTCGACGCGCGCCTCCGCGAGAACCTCCGCCGACAGGTCAAGCGCATCCAGCGCGACCTCGGGATCACGACCATCTACGTCACCCACGACCAGGAGGAAGCGCTCAGCATCTCCGACCGCCTCGCGGTGATGAGCGACGGCGCGGTCGAACAGGTCGGGACGCCCCGCGAGGTGTACCGACAGCCGAGCACGCGGTTCGTCGCGGAGTTCATCGGGGACAACAACGTCTTCTCCGGCACCGTCACGGACCGCGAAGACGGCGTGCTGTCGGTGGACGTGAACGGAGAGACCGTCCGCCTGCTCGGCGACGACCACGCGACCGGTGAGACGGTCGCGTTCTGCGTGCGCCCGGAACGACTCACTCGGGACGCGACGCAGAACAGAATCGGCCTCGACGTCGAGACGGTAGAGTTCCTCGGGGAGACGACGCGCGTCCACGGCACGTGGAACGCGTTCGAGATGGTCGTCCGACTGGACGACGTTCCCGACGGAGACAGCCTCGAACTCGGGTTCGCGCCCGAGGACGCGACACTCCTACGATGATAACGCTCAGTTCAGACTTCGGCAACCCGTATCCGGCAGCGATGAAAGGCGTCATCCTCCAGCGCACCGACGCGCAACTGGTGGACGTCGCCCACGACTTCCCGCGACAGGACGTCCGCGCGGCGGCGTTCTGGCTCCGCGAGGTGATACCGCACTTCCCGCCCGCCGTCCACCTCGTCGTCGTGGACCCGGGCGTCGGCACCGACCGCTCGGCCGTTATCGTGCGCGTCGGCGAGCACGCGTTCGTCGCGCCCGACAACGGCGTCGTCCTTCCCGTCGCCCGCGAACTCGACGGCGACATCGAAGTGTTCGATTACCCCTACCAAGATGCGGCGAGTTCGACGTTCCACGGTCGAGACGTGTTCGCGCCCGCGGCGGGCGAGGTTCACGACGTCGGCGTGGAGAACGTCGAATCGCTCGACGGCGTCGAACCGGTCGAGGAGTACGTCGACCTCTCCTTTCCCGACCCCGAGGTCGGAGACGGGCACGCGACCGGCGAGGTGCTGGTCGTGGACGGGTTCGGGAACGCCATCACGAACATCCCCGGCGGATTCGTCGCGGACGTCGAGTCGGTGTCCGTCAACGGCGAACGCGTCCCCGTCGCCACCTCCTACGCGCACCTCGACGTCGGCGAGCGATTGGTGACGGTTGCGAGTCACGAAAACGTCGAACTCGCGGTGAATCAGGGCCGGGGAGACGACGCGTTCGGCGTCGAACCCGGGGATACGATAGAAGTGGAGTTTTAGGCAGTCGGTTCGGCGTCGTCGTCCGATTTCTCGCGGGCCGACGCGGATTCGCGGAGTTCCGCTTCGAGTTCCTCGCGGCCGCGCTTGAACTCGCCGATAGCCTGTCCGGACGACCGGGCGAGTTGCGGGAGCTTGTTCGCGCCGAACAGCAGGACGGCGAGCAGGAGGATTATCGCGAGTTCCATGCCGCCGGGCATTCCACCGATGAACGACGGGAGTATGTCGTACATAGTATCGGGGAGGACTGCTATGGGGATAGGTATGGTGCGGCTTCCGACCTATAAGATCGTCTTAAATAGGCGGGTCGTCGGTGCCGATGCGGATGCTGCGTGACTGAACGTAGTGAACGACCGCGGACAGGCCGAAAAGGGCGACCGTGAACCACGAGAGCAGGATGCCGTCGAACCACACGGGGAGGAGGTGTTCCTGCAGGGCGAGCGTGAGCGCGCCGACGAGTCCGGCGAGCAGGACGTAGTACTGCGACCACGTGAAGTGGCCCGTTGGGACGATTTCGAGGTAGACGTCGACGCCGCGCATCTCGTCCGAGAGTTCGACGGTGGTGCGGTGGCGGTCGTACCGCACGATACCGAGGTCGTCCATCTTCGGGAGGTGCGTCTGGTGGAGCGCCGTGTAGACGCGCTTTCGCTGCTGGCGCGTCAGTTCGACGGGCGTGATGCCGTTCTCGCGGCAGGCGACGCTCTCCGAGAGTTCGCGGAGCGACACCGGGCCCTTCGACTTCTTGAGATGGTCGAGGACGTAGCGGCGACGGCGGTTGCTGAGCGTGGTGTACACGTCGTCGGCGGACAGGACGTCGGTAGTTGCGTTGTCTTGCACGTCTCCCCCCTCCCCCCGTGGGATAGCGTCCCGTAACGATTCTTCTCCCTCGTAATCAATTTCGTTCTTGCTACGGCTGTCAGTCATGATGAAAGTATGTGAGGAGTGTCAGTCGAGCGCGTCCGGGGTGAGTTCGATCTCGAAGAGGCGAGCGCCACAGCCCTCGCAGTCCGCCGCGATGACGTCGACGGTGCGACAGCACGACGAGACGGTTTCACTGCCGAGCGAGACCGTGCCGCCGCAACCGGGGCAGACGTCGAGACACACGCGGAGGGCCGCGAGGAGTTCGCTACGGGAGGCGAGCGGGATGTCCCGCCAGCCGGCGTAGCCGTCGGAGAGCACGGCGTCCGCGGTCACGTCAGCGTCGAACGCGACCCGGGACTCCCACTGGCCGACCCACTCGTCTTCGACGTACGCGGTGCACGCGCCCGCGTCGTGGTACTCGACGTCGACGTCGTCCGGGGAGACGCCGATCATCGCGGCGAGGTCGACCGTGCGCGGGGTGTCGCCGTCACCCGAACTCATTCGTCCGTACCACGCGTCGGCGAACGCGGGGTCGAGTTCGACGTCGTCACCCGTCTCCACGACGACGCCGAGGTCGACGAGCGTGGCTTCCGCGTCGAGGTCGCCGTCGAATCGGCGGGGTGCCTTCCCGAAGAGGCGGAGGACGGAGTCGGGGAGGTAGCGCTTCGTGAGCGCCGGCGTCCCGGGGACGAGGTAGCCGCGGACGTATATCGCGGCGGCGGACACGCCGAACGCCGCGAGGGCGGCGAACGGGCCGACGAGAACGGCGAGCGCCACCGAGACCGCGAGCGCGATGACGAGGTTCACCGCCGTGCAGGGATAACACCGGTTCGGGCCGGTGTACTCCGGTCGGCGAAGGGCGGACAGCGTCTCCGTGAGTTGTGTCGTGATGTGCATGGCTAGTCGAGTCGCGCGAACAGCGCGCGGTCTGCGAGGAGTTTGTACGCGCTCACCGCCGCGAACAGCGCGAGGAACACCGTCGTCCAGACGAGCGGTGAGAGCGCACTCACGCCGGGGAGGTCGACGAGCGACCCGAGTACGGCGAGGAACCCGAGCGTTCCGAGGTACTGATAGCATTCGCCCCACGTCAGGCCGAACGGCGTGACGAGTTCGAGGTAGGGAGTGACACCGCGCGCACGCGGGAGGACCGTGACCTCGTTCGTGTCCGGGTCGAAGTGGACGAGTTCCGCTTCGGCGAGCCGTGGGAGGTGGTTCTGTCGGAGCGAGACGTACACCGCCGTGCGGACCGCAGCGGACGGAACGCCGCCGCCGACCTCCGCGGACGCGATCGCGTCTGCGAGGTCGCCAACCGTCGTTCGGTCGTGTTCAGTGAGGTAGGCGAGCGAGTGCCGCCGCCGGTCGTTACTGAGGAGGTCGAAGACGTCGGTCTCGGCGATTCGTGGTCGGTAAGCATACATTTGGTGTCACTATACTCACACTGGGGGATAGGTATGGTTCGCTTGAACATAACGTACGCGGTTATTACATTTCTCCACCGACCGTTTCGACGGTATTTTCCCCAGGTAGGAAGACCGTGCCACGAACGAAATGTGGAGTTTAGCGGCCTGAGACCGCCGTTAAACGATTTTACGTTCAGTCCCGTCGGCGTTTAGCCCGCACCCCAGAACCTGTCATCTAAACCATACCTACTACCCCGGAAGGTCTTGGGTAAAACAATCCCCGAAGCTCGGAGACGCACCGGCTGAACCGACCGGGGTGACGAACCATGACCGACAAACCACGCTATACTCTCTCCCGCCGCACGATGCTCGGCGGCATCGGCGCCGTCGGCCTCGCGTCCGCGGGTGCAGGTCTCGGCACGAGCGCGTACTTCAACGACACCGAAGCGTTCACCGGGAACACCATCACCGCCGGTCAGCTCGACCTCATCGTCGACTGGCACACCGACGTCGACCAGGGAAGCGCCACGCCCGACGTCCACGTCCACTCGGGGACGATGAACGGCAACGGCGACAGCTACTCCTACCAGATATCGGACGTGAAACCCGGCGACAGCGGGAAGCTCGTCTTCTGTCCGAAGATCGTCGACAACCCCGCCTACCTCTGGCTCGGGAGCGCGGGCGTCACCGACTACGAGAACGGCCAGTCGGAACCCGAAGCGGAAGTCGACACCACGGGTGGCGACCCCGGCGAGGGCGCGGGTGAACTCTCGGAGGCCATTCAGGTCGTCGTCTCGCAGGCGGACAGCGCGTACGTCGACGAGGAAACCGGCGAACTCGTCTGTGAGAACGCCGCCGTCCTCGGCGGCCTCGGGAACCTCTACCCGGCGTCACTCGCGGATCTCGCGTCCATGCTCTCCGGCGGCATGCCCGTCTACGCGGACTACAACGACACCGAAAACCAGGTCTACCCGGCCTCGGAGGACGCCACCGACCAGCAGGGCAAGTGTCTCTGCATCGAGTGGGAGGTCCCGACCAGCGTCGGAAACGAGATTCAGACCGACTCGCTCGAGATGGACTTCCAGTTCATCGCAGAACAGGCGCGTCACAACTCCGACGGAGCGACGACGAACCCGTTCGCGAACTAACCCCACACACGCCATATTCACCGACTCACGCCGGTCCCCGGCCACCGCGGCCGCGGCGGTTCGACTCCGCCGGTGAGTCCTCCCCCACATGGGGGCCACTATGAAAGACGACAAACAAACCGGACACAGGCTCTACAGCCTCTCGCGGCGCAAAGTCCTCGGCGGCATCGGCGCCGTCGGCCTCGCGTCCGCCGGGGCGGGCCTCGGCACGAGCGCGTACTTCAACGACACCGAAGCGTTCACCGGGAATACGCTCACAGCGGGGAAACTCGACCTGCAGGTCGGCTACTCCTTCAAGGGCGCGGACAGCTTCCACGCGGGCGACCTGCCCGCCGACGGCGTCCTCAACGGCGACACGCTCAGTTTCAGCGTGGACGACGTGAAGCCCGGCGACTGGGCGGTCGTCTGCCTCACCCTCACCGTGGACGACAACCCGAGCTACGTGCGCGTGACCGGCGAACTCACGGAGGACGCCGAGAACTCCGTCACCGAACCCGAGTACAACCACAGCGACGGCCACGAGAACAACGCGCCCGGGAACGCGCCGTACCAGGCTGGCGACGGTGAACTCGCGGAAGAGATTCTCGTCACGGTCGGCTCCGGCTACGACATGAACACCGACTCCATCACGGGCGTCGAGCCCGGCATCCCCGCCCAGAGTTCGCTCCGGGACGTGATGGCGCTCCTGAACGACCCGGGAATGCTCGTCCGCGGCGAGGACGGGCACGGCGACTCCTCGATGAACGCGACCGCCGTCGGTAACACGACCATGCACTCCGACGCGGACGCGAACGACATCCAGTACTGCTTCAAGTTCGAGCTTCCCGCGAGCGTCGGGAACTGGGTGCAGACCGACTCCGTCGGATTCGACCTCGGCTTCGAGGCCATCCAGATGCGTCACAACGACCCCAGCGACCCCTTCAACACGAGTAACTGACCATGACCGAAGACAAGAAACTGTACAACCTCTCGCGGCGCAAAGTCCTCGGCGGCATCGGCGCCGTCGGCCTCGCCTCCGCCGGGGCGGGCCTCGGCACGAGCGCGTACTTCAACGACACCGAAGCGTTCACCGGGAACACCATCACCGCCGGTCAGCTCGACCTCAAGCTCGACTACCGCGCGACCTACGCCGGCGGTCCGGGCCGACTGGCGGACATCCAGTCGATGGACCCGAAGTACGCCGATGCCGAAGAAATCGGAGACGGCGTCTACCTCCTCGACCAGGTGCCGGACACCCGACAGGAAGAGCTGAAGTGGGAGACTCGCGCGGACGAGAGTTTCAACGGCTGTGCGCCCGACGGCGACTCGCTCATCAACGGTGAGGAAGGCCTCATCTTCAACCTCTCCGACGTGAAGCCCGGGGACAGCGGTGAGACGACGATGTCGTTCCACATCTGTGACAACCCCGCGCACGTCTGGATGGGCGGTTCGCTCGTCTCCGACCTGGAGAACGGCGTGACGGAGCCGGAATCCGACGTCGACTCGACCAGCGACAGCGGTGAACTCGCGGAAGCCATCAACGCCCGCGTCTGGTACGACGAGGACTGCAACAACATCTACGGCGGCGACGGGGAATCCCTACCGCTCGACGCCGTGCTCGTCCTCGACGTCTCCGGATCGATGGACAGCGGCAACAAGTACGACAACATGGTCCAGGGTGCGACGTCCTTCGTGAACGCTATCGGACCGAACGACCGCGTCGGTATCGTCACGTTCAGCGACAACGCGACGACCATCCAGGGGCTGACCTCGGACGTCGCCGACCTCGTGGGCGACCTCGACAACACGACTCCGAACGGCGGCGACGCCGACATCCCGAACCCGGACGGACTGACGGCGATGGACGACGGTATCATCGCGGCGCACACCATGCTCAACGCCGTCACTCGCAGTTCGCAGAAGGCCATCGTCTTCCTCTCGGACGGCCAGAACAACGACCCCGACAACTCGGACGACCCCGTCGGTGAGGCGCAGTCCGCGAAGGACGACGATATCACCGTCATCACCATCGGCCTCGAACTCTCCAGCCAGACGGCGATCAACACGCTGCAGGACATGGCGTCCGGCAGCTCGAACTACTACGGCGTCAACAACGCGTCCGAACTCCCGAACGTCTACAGCACCATCGTGTCGGTGCTCGCCGGCGAGAAAATCATCGCCGAGGGCACGCTCCGCGAAGTGATGGACGCCATCTCCGCGGGCATCCGGCTCGACGGCGACCGCTCCACCGAGGACGTGGAGTGCTTCAGCCCGGACTACACGCAGTGTCTCGGCTTCGAATGGGAACTCCCCCCGGAAGTCGGGAACGAAGTGCAGACCGACTCGGTCGAGTTCGACGTGAAGTTCGTCGCCCAGCAGTGCCGCCACAACGACAGCCCGGTCAACCCCTTCGCCCAGCTCGGGTGATCGGACGACCGTAATTCACCATCCCGTGCCGGTGCGGCCCACGTGGCTCGCGGTTCGACTCCGCGGACGGGCGTTCCCCGCGAGGGGACTCACCATGACTGGAAACGACGAACGCGTGCTGTCTCGACGCACGGTGCTCGGCGGCATCGGCGCCGTCGGCCTCGCCTCCGCGGGGGCCGGCCTCGGAACGAGCGCGTACTTCAACGACACTGAATCGTTCAGCGGGAACACCCTGACCGCGGGGAAACTCGACCTGAAGGTGGACTGGCAGCAGACCTACTTCGGGGCGACGGAATCGAGCGAGTTCGTGAACGCGCACCCCGACCACGACGGCGACGGCGAACAGTCGATCGTCGTGGACGACGTGGTTCACGCGTACAGTGACGACGACCGGAACGTCGTCGACTACCTCACCTGTGCGAACTTAGACGAGTCCTACGAAGCCGACTTCGGCGACCAGGACCACCTCGTCTCGCTCTCGGACGTGAAACCGGGCGACTGGGGTGAGGTGACGTTCAGCCTCCACCTCTGCGACAACCCCGCGTATCTCTGGATGCAGGCGGCGAACGTCGCGGAGTCCGGGGGCGCGAACCCCGAACCCGAGCAGGTGGCGGAGGGAGACGCCGAGAACAGCGCGGACCTCGCCGACGCCATCGACGTGCGGATGTGGTACGACGAGGACTGCGACAACCGCCTGAACCGCGCGGACATCATGCTCACAATCGACGTCTCGGGGTCGATGCTGTACGAGAAGTACGGCGGACTGGTGAACCAGAACAACATTCTCTCGCACAGCGAGACGACGCGCATCGACCTCGTAGAAGCGGGCGCGAAGAACCTGATCGCGGAACTCCAGAACGCCGACGCGGACGTTCAGGTCGGCGTGGTGTTCTTCGACGGGTCGTCGGACGGCACGCCCCACCTCCAGCTCGGCGCGGGGCTGACGGACGACCTCTCGTCGCTCGTCGCGTCCGGCGGCGCGCTCGACGACCTGCGGAGCACGCTCGCGTCCATCGTGGGCGCGTCCACGACGAACCCCTACGCTGACGTCGACATCGCGACCGGGACGTACCTCGGCGAAGGTATCGACCTCGCCCAGCAAGAACTCGCGGCGAACGGCCGCCCGTCGGTGCGCGCCATCGACCTCGTGCTCTCGGACGGGAACTCGTTCCGCGGCGGCGACAACAACCCCTACTCGTCCCCGACCGACGCGGCGGACGACGCCCGCGCGGCGTCCCCGAGTCCGGCGACTGACGTCTACACCGTCGCCATCGGCGGCGGCGCGAACGACACGGTCATGCAGTCGATGGCGGGCGCGGCCGGGTCGAGCGGGAACGACGCCTCGTACTTCCGGGACGTCCCGTCGGCGACGATGCTCCCCGCGACCTTCCAGGGGCTCGCCGGGACGTTCACCTCCGAAGTGGTGTTCTTCGAAGGGTCGCTCCGCGAAGCGCTCGACACGCTCTCGACCGGAGACGGCGTCGCGCTCGACGGCGAGCGCATGACCCCGACCTACGTGGAGTGCTTCGACGCCGAGGAGGACATCTGCCTCGGCTTCGAGTGGACGCTCCCCCCGGAAGTCGGAAACGAGGTGCAGGGCGACTCGGTCGCCTTCGACCTCGTGTTCTACGCCGAACAGTGCCGGCACAACGCCGGCCCGAACGCGGCGTAACCCCGTCTTTCGCCCGCGCAGGACGCGACGCGTCAGTACCCCGCGCGTTGGACGGTTCGACCCCGTCCGCGGGCCGTTCCGAGACGGCGTGACCGCCGGTATGGTGTCCGTACCGGGCGGATACGCGCCCCATACCCATACCCGCGTACCGCCTTACACCGCATCGACACGCCCCTCGGGGGCCGCACCGCCAAGCCGAACCCACAATGACGAATCTCACCCGACGACAGGTACTCTCCGTTCTCGGTGCGAGCGGCGCAACCGCCCTCGTCGGCCACTCCGCACTCGCACGAACACGCGAAACGCCCTACCAGCAGTACACGTACGCCCGCTCCGAGAGCGGCGCGCTCCGCGTCGCCTGGTACGAGACCTACAACGGCCAGCTCACCGAGGTATCGGGGAACGCCACGTCGACGAACAGCGTCGCGAACGCGAGTTCGACGGCGTACGTCGACAGCCACGACGACACCGCGCCGGTGATTCACGTCTCGAACGTGCTCCCCGGCGACTGGGGAGAACTCGTCGTCGGCCTCACCGCAGAAGACGTCCCGCTCGACGTCTGGCTGCAGTTACAGGCGACCGACACGGACGTCGGAACCCCCGAACCGGAGGGCGACGCGCCCGAGAGCGGGCTCGCGGAAGTCATCGACGCCGAGGTGTGGCTCGACGACTGCGACGGCACCAGCGAGGCGGGCGACTCGTGGCTCGTCGGCGGAACGCTCGATAGCGTCGCCGGCGCGCTCGTTGACGGCGCTCACCTCGATTTCGGGGGCGTGGGCGACTGCGCGAACGCGCTCCCCGTCGGTGAAACGCGATGCGTCCGGTTCTCGTGGACGCTCGCGACCGCGGTGGACAACCGCGCGATGGCGGACGGCGTCTCGTTCGACATCACGTTCGGCGCGGTGGACTGCCCGTCCGAGACGAACCCGTTCGCGGAGGTGCGCCTATGACGCGAATCAGCCGGCGCGCGGTGCTCGCCGCGGTCGGGACGGTCGGCGCGACGGGCGCGCTCGCCGGGAGCGGAACGCTCGCCGCGTTCCGGGACACCGAGTTCGCGACGAGCGACCTGCACGCGGGCGCACTCGACCTCCGCGTCGAGTGCCCGGACGGGTGTTCGACGAAGAACGGCCGGGTGTCGCTCGACCTCGACGGACTGACGCCCGGAACGTGCGGGAGCGCGGAACTCTGCGCGTACGTGGACTCGAACCCCGCATGGGTGTGGCTGCACGCAGCCTGCCCACCGGAGAGCGACGTGCTCGACGCCGTCTCCGTCAGGCTCACGTACGCGAACGGAACGCCCGTCGAAGACGAGAACGGCGCGCTGTCCGGGACCGCGGGACACGTCTTCTCGCGGCTCGCGGGCGGCGTCCGCCTCGACGGCACCGCGGGACCCGAAACGCCCGTCGACGCCGGCGGGCACGTCTGCCTCGTCGTCGAGTGGGGCGTCGCGGACGTCACCAGCGGCGGCGTCACCACGAGCTGCACGACCGACGTGAGCGGCCTCGACGGGACGCCGGTCCCGTTCTCGCTCGAATTCGGCGCGCTCCAGGCGCGACACGTCCCCGCTGACGAGTCGCCGTGGCCGGACGTCTCGTGCCCGCCGCGGACGTCGGCGTGCGTCGGCTGCCACCTCCTCGGGAAGTACGACGTGCAGAACAACCGGATGGTCGTCGGCGAGGAGTACGCCCTCGGAAACTCCGGGTACGCGATACTCGTCGACGCCGTCGAAGACAAGGACGACGGCGAAACCGTCGGCCTCCGCGCGTTCCGCCTCATCGAATCCGGGACCGCCGACGACCCCGTGCTCGGCCCGGCCGTCTGCCGGGTCGACGTGGGCGGTGGAGGCGGCCCCGCGAAGGACAAGCGGGGACACACCGGCGGCGGGTCGCCGAACGCGACCGACGACACCCGCTACGAGGTCTGTCCGCCGACCGCGGACCTCTCCGGCGTGTTCGACGCACCGGTGAACAACGGCGGTCAGCAGGCCGCCGTCAGCAACGTCGCGATATACACCTGTGGCACGCCGCCGGCGTGCTGGTGATACCCATGAATCTAGAATCAATCAACTGGCGGCGCGCGCTCGCGATAGCGGGGACGCTCGTCGTCGTCGCCGTCGTCGTGCCGTTCGCCGTGTTCGCGGTCCCGCAGGCCGTGGGCGCAGACCACAGTTACGTCGTGCTCTCCGGGAGCATGGAACCCGCCATCAGCCCCGGCGACGTGGTCATCGTCGGCGCGGTGAGTCCGACGGACATCGCCGTCGACGACGTCATCACGTTCTACCGGACCGAGAACGGCATCCCGACGACCCACCGCGTGGTCGAAGTGCTGTCCGGCGACAGCGGCCTCGCGTTCCGCACGATGGGTGACGCGAACGAGGACCCGGACGGCGCGCCCGTGCCCGCCGGGAACGTCGTCGGCCGCGTGGTGTTCACCATCCCGTTCATCGGGTACGTCATCGAGGCGGGGAAGACCCCGGTCGGGTTCGCGGCGCTCGTCGTCATCCCGTTCGGCCTGCTCCTCGCGTCGGAACTCTACGACATGATGCGCCGCCGCGGATCGAACGACTCGACGGCGGACGACGCCGACGGCGGGGAGTCGTCGAACGCCGACGATGAGCCTCGCACCGACGACGAGCACATCGCGGACGAAGACCGGTCCGCCGACGAGGACGCGCCCGCGGGGGTCGTTCTCACCGAGCAGTCGTTGCTCGCGGCGGCCGTCGTGCTCGCCCCGGCGACGGCGTACGCGGCCTTCGTCGTGTACGCGGTCAAGACGCCGTGGGCGGTCGGCGCGCTCACCGCGGGCGTCGTCGGCCTCGCGTTCCTGGGATACGTCCGCTACGCGACCGGAAGCGGGGTCGCGGGCGGTGTGACGCACGCGGACGGCGGCGTCGACGCGGACGCGTTCGTCTCGGGTCGATACCCGGACGGCACGGAGTCCATCGCGCTCGGGTCGCTCGCAGACTTGCAGGCGGTCGCGGAACGAGCGAGCGGCGTGGTCGTCCACGACGACGAGCGCGACCGGTACTTCGTCAGCACCGACGCCGCGACCTACGCGTACGACGAACTCGTGCCGGAGGACGAGCGATGACGCGGACGCTCCGAGCGCTCGTGGTCGTCGCAGTCGCGGCGGCCGTCGTCGCAGGCGGTGTGACGTCCGCGCACTTCGCCGACGTCGAACCCGTCTCCGGGAGCGTCGGCATCGACGTCCCGCAACCCCAGTCGTTCGCCATCCACTCCACCACGGACGCGACGGCGGAAACGACGACCGACGCACCAGCGACCGGGAAGGACACTGGTACCGACACCGGACCCACGGACAGCACGGTGAACGACACCGCGCCCGGCAACACCACCGAATCGTCTGAAAACGACACGGTGACGCCCGGAAACGACACCGCGGCACCAGACAACGACACGGCGCTCAGGAACGACACGACCGCCCCGGACAACGACACCGTACCGCCTGTGAACGAGACCGCGCCGCCCGAGAACGAGACCGCGCCGCCCGAGAACGACACGACTGTCGTACCGGGCGACGAGACCGCGCCGACCAACACGACCACCGTGAACGCGTCTGCGTCCGGGAACGACACCGCGTCACCGCCCGACGACGGGACGGCCGCACCCGGTAACGAGACGGCAGCCGGTAACACCACGTCGTCGGAGAACGAGACGGCGGCCCCGGTCGATGAGACGGCACCGCAAAACGACACCGCCCCCGACAACACCACGGCGACTGGGGATTCGAGCCAACCCGGAACCCCGAGTGATGGCGACACCGCTGGTGTCGAACCCGTGAAATCGGATAGTTCGGCCGACGAGACGGCGGCCGGAGAAAGAGAGACCGTTTAGGTCGCGGTTTCCGCTTCCGTCTCGTCGGTCTCCGTTTCCGCGTCTTCGACCGCGGCGGAGAGTTTGTAGAGGCTCTGCCGTGCGTCGGCGAAGTAGATGTCTTCGTCCACGACGTCGCGGTTCTGGAGGCGTTCGAGCGCGTAGCGGACGGTGCGGGCGGAGAGCATCGATTCTTCGACGATGCCTTTCTGGGTTTTCGGGCCGTCGTACTCGAGTACTTTGTAGACGAGTTTGGCGCTCGGCGGGAGGTCTTCGAGAACGTCCTCGGCTGATTCCATCGTTACGAATCGAAACAGTCCGGACGGACTTAAAGGTGCGGGAACACGGCGCACGCGTACGCCGGGTTAGCCCTGTGGAACGACGTCGTCGGCGAGGAGGACGTTGAGCGGCGCGTTCGCGGGTGCGTCGGACGGGGAGACGTATCCCGCCGCGAACGCTGTCTGTGCGGAACTCCCGGCGAGCGAGACGTCGACGGTGATGACCGGGTCACCGGAGCCCTGTGAGCCGCTCGGGCGGACCTCGAGCGTGTAGTCGCCCTTCGGGACGGAGACGTAGTCGGACGCTTCGCCGAACGCGACGTCCGTGAACAGGGGATTGTCCTGACTGCCCTTCACCGCCACGTCGACGGCCGGCGCGTCGGGCGAGGTGTGAACGAGCCGGACCTTCGCGGACCCGGTCTCTATCATCCCCGGGTCGTCCTCGAAAACGGATACCTGGAACTGTTTGTTCGTCCCGCTCACCTCTCCGATGGCGGCAGCGGTGTACTTCGACGCGTCGAGCGTGAGCGTGTCGTCGAAGACGACGGTGCCGTCGCTCGACGTCTGCACCGTCACGTCGTGGTCGCCCGTCGGCACCGAGAGGTAGTCGCTTATCGTCTCGTACTGGACGTCGGACAGCGCCGTCTCCCCGTCCACGAGGACGTCGACCGCGGGCGCGTCCGGTGACAGGTGTGCGACGCGGAGCGACGCCATCTCGCCCGACGTCGTGCCGGACGTCGTCGTCTCGTTCATCGTAGTCGTCGTTTCGGTCGTCCCGCCGCCCGTCGTGGTCTCCGTGGTTCCCGTTCCACCGGTCGTGGTGGTTTCTCCACCGCCCGCACAGCCCGCGAGACCGAGTGTGAGCGTGCTACCCGCGACAACTACGAACCGACGTCTGGAGGTGTCTTCCATATCCGACTCCGACCGCGGGAACGGGCATTGCTATGTGCCACTTATCCAGAGTAGGGGGAGTGCGGCCGGCGTAAACGCCGGCTTGTCCGCCAGTACGGCGACCGTACTCGCGTGGACAGAGCGAACTCCTTTTGCCCGTTGGCCCCACACGTAGGCGTATGTCGACCGAGACAGCGTCCCGTATGGACGCCCACCGGCGAGGGGTGACTGTCACCACGGTTACCTGTCTGACCGGCGTGGCGGCGGGACTCCTCTCGAACGTACTCGCATCCGGGCCCAAGGACTCGACCGGGTTCGGACTCGCTATCGTCGCGATGGTCGCGAACCTCGGGGTCCTCTACGTCCTCGGCTTGGACGTAAACGATTTCTCCGCGAAGGACTACCTCTACACTGCATTCATGACGTTCTCGCTCTGGTTCATCACGTGGGGCATCCTCCTCACAGAATCGGTGACGTTCTAGAATGGCACAGGACAGCATCGCGGTCGTGGACCTCGACAGGTGTTCACCGGACCGCTGTAACTACGAGTGTTCGAACTACTGCCCGCCGAATCGCACGGGCAAGGAGTGCATCACGCTCCGCGGGGAGGAAGCCGAAACCGGCGGCCCCGACCAGATTCAGATTTCGGAGGAAATCTGTCTCGGCGAGACGTGCGGTATCTGCGTCGAGAAGTGTCCGTTCGACGCCATCGAGATAATCAACCTCCCGCAGGAACTCGAAGAGCGCGCGACCCACCGATACGGAGACAACGCGTTCGCGCTCTACGGCCTCCCGATTCCCGAGAAAGGGAAGGTCACGGGCCTGCTCGGGCCGAACGGCATCGGTAAATCGACCGCCGTGAAGGCGCTCGCGGGCGAGATTACGCCGAACCTCGGACGAGTACACGAGGAACCCGGCTGGGACGAGGTCATCGACCACTACCGGGGCACCGAGCTTCAGGACTACCTGCGGGGCGTGCGCGACGGCGACATCTCGGTCGCGCGCAAACCCCAGTACGTCGACCAGATTCCGGAGACGTTCGACGGGAACACCCGGGAACTCCTCGAACGCACGGACGAACGCGGCGTCCTCGACAGCCTCGCGGAGCGACTGTCCATCACGCCCGTTCTGGAGCAGTCCATCGACTCGCTCTCCGGCGGGGAACTCCAGCGGGTCGCGCTCGCCGCGACGCTCGCGCGGGACGCCGACTTCTACTTCCTCGACGAACTCACGCCGTACCTCGACATCGGCCAGCGCGTCACCGCCGCCCGTCTCGTCCGCGAACTCGCGGAAGAGGAAAACAAGGCGGTGCTCGTCGTGGAACACGACCTCGCCGTCCTCGACTTACTCGCGGACAGCCTGCACGTCGCGTACGGTGAACCCTCCGTCTACGGTGTCGTCACGGACCCGAAATCCGTCCGGAACGGCATCAACGAGTACCTCCGCGGGTATCTCGACAACGAGAACATGCGGATTCGCCCGGAGGCCATCGAGTTCGAGGAGCACGCGCCCCGCCCCGTCAGCGAGGCCGACACGCTCGTCGAGTACCCGGCGATGTCCAAATCGTACGGTGACGGCGAGTTCACGCTCGACGTCGAAGGCGGCGAAATCCGGAAGAACGAGGTGCTCGGCGTGGTCGGTCCGAACGGCATCGGGAAGTCCACGTTCGCGAAACTGCTCGCCGGCCGCCTCGAACCCTCGACCGTCGCGGACGGCGACGACGCGCTCGACCTCAGCCTCGACATCGCGTACAAACCCCAGTACGTCGAGGTCGACCAGCACATGCGGGTCGACGCCTTCCTCTCCTCCATCACGGACGACTTCGGCACCAGCTACTGGAACACCGAAATCGCGGGCCCGCTCCAGTTGGAGCGCATCATGGAGCAGAACCTCACGGAGCTCTCCGGCGGGGAGCGCCAGCGCGTCGCCATCGCCGCGACCCTCAGTCGTGACGCGGACCTCTACCTGCTGGACGAACCGTCGGCTCACCTCGACGTCGAACAGCGCGTGCTCGCGACGCGCGCCATCCGCCGCTACGCGGAGAACCACGAGACCACCGTGATGGTCATCGACCACGACATCTACATGATCGACCTCGCGTCCGACCGCCTGATGGTGTTCGACGGCGAACCCGCCCACCACGGCCGCGCGAGTCCCGCCCAGGAGATGCGCGCGGGAATGAACGAATTCCTCTCGAACCTCGACATCACGTTCCGCCGCGACGAGAACCTGGGACGGCCGCGCATCAACAAGCCCGGGAGCCAGCTCGACAAGCAACAGAAGCGGAGCGGCGAATACTACTACACGGAGTAGCGTTCGACGCAAAGCGGTCGATTCTCCGGAGCCGAACGCAGTGAGGGTCCGGCTTTTTTCGTGCAGGGTTTTGCCGCGAGCGGTTCGCTCTGCGAACCCGAGCGGGAAAACGGTGCGTGTGCAGAAGCGGAGCGGCGAATACTACTACACGCAGTAGCGTTCGACCGCGGTGCGGGCAACGTTTTTCTGTCGGGCTTCCGTTCGTCGAGACGACATGGAGACCGTTTCTCACTGACCGGGGCCGCGGCCCGGTAGCGTGCTGGGTTCGTCGGCTCACGAGCGTGCCGATACCCGACTGATACACCCCAACCACGCATATGTCAGGAAACCAGACAGCGATAGTTGCACAGCGAGTAGACGAGTCTCCGGCGGACACCGGAGAGATACGGGCGCTCGCCGAGTCGGCGGGCTACGAGATAGTGGGCGAGGTGACGCAAGCGAGAGCGCCGCATCCCGGCCACGAGTTCGGCGCGGGAGCGGTCGCCGAACTCCGCGAAACGGCGGCCGAAATCGACGCCGACGCGGTGCTCGTGGACAACGACCTCGACGCCAACCGGGCGTTCGCGCTCGCCGACCAAATACCGGATGGCACGGCAGTCAAAGACAGGAAACGCCTCGTCATCGACATCTTCGGCGAGCGCGCGGCCACCCGGCGAGCCCAGTTGGAGGTTCGACTCGCCGAACTGGAGTACGAACTGCCGCGGGCCGAGGAGCGCGCGAAGCGCGGCGAGGACGTGGGCCGCCAGGGATTCAAGAGCGCGGGCGAGTCGCCGGCGTCCCAGGTCCGCGCCGCGTACAAGCGCGAGATCGCGCACGTAGCGGACGAACTGGACGGCATCGCGGACGCCGACGCGGAGCATCGAGACCGTCGACACGACGCGGGGTTCGACCTCGTCGCGCTCGCCGGCTACACGAACGCGGGGAAGTCGACGCTGTTGCGTCGGCTCGCGGACGACCACGCGGTCGGTGAGAACGACCACCGACACGGCGACGTCGACGGTGTCGCGGAATCCCGCGACCAGTTGTTCACGACGCTGAACACGACGACCCGGCGGGCGACGCTCGGCGACCGACGGCTGCTCGTGACGGACACCGTCGGGTTCGTCTCCGGGCTGCCGCACTGGCTCGTCGACTCCTTCGAGTCCACGCTGTCGTCGGCCTACCGTGCGGACGCGGTGCTGCTGGTGGCGGACGCCACCGACGACGCGGACACCCTCCGGGAGAAGGTGGAGACGAGCGCGGACGTGGTGTCGGACCACCGAGACGGCGGGTTCGTCCCGGTGTTGAACAAGGTCGACGCCGCCGCGGACGTGACGGAGAAGCGCGCTGTCGTGACGGAGGTCGTCGGCGAACCAGTCCTCGTGAGCGGGCTGGACGGCACGGGATTGGACACGCTCGCGGACCGGGTGGCGGCCGTGCTCCCGGACCGCGAGTCGGCGCGGTTCGTCCTCCCGCAGTCGGACGACGCGATGGCGTTCGTCTCGTGGCTCCACGACCACGCGAACGACGTCTCCGTGGAGTACGGCGACTCAGTGGAGATAGAAGTCACTGGTCGGCCGGAGGTCGTCGCGCAGGCACGGGGTCGCGCGGAGTCCCTCGGGGGCTGACACGGCGGCGCGTCGGAACTCGCAGCTCACGCGCGAGTCCCTGTGGCCAGAGGTCGTCCTGACCTGGGTCGTAGCCGGGCGCACCGCCGTGTTTCGCGCTCCCGACCACGGTCGTTCTCAGACCACGCCCACCGCATGGGCCCGTTCTCGTACTTGAACGTTCGGAACGGACGCTATGGTGGGGTCGCGAAGCGATGTTGGCGAAGAGAAAGTACGAGCGTTCGCGCCGCGTAGCGGCGCGATTCACCGAGCGCGCTCCGCGCGCTCGGCTTTTTCCCTCCAGGTTTTTGGCGGAGGGGGTCGCGCAGCGACCCCCTCACGCGAAAAAGGTGGGTTAGAAGAACTTCTTGAGGTCGTGGCGTTTGTGGTCTTCGAGGTGGGCGTTCACGGCGTCGGTGAGGGCGCTGATTTGACCTCGTTTGGCGGTGATGGGGGCGATGGTGTCCTGCCACTGTTTCCAGGGTCGGAGGAGGCCGAAGCGGTCGGCGATTTGGTCGAGTCGGTCGTCTTTGTCGTCGACTTTGTCCATCTTGTTGACGGCGAGGACGGGAGCGATTTCGAGTTCGCGGAGTAAGTGGTACAGCTCGACCGTGTGGGGGATGCTTTCGTCGGTGGTGTGGCGGTCGATGATGTCGACGGCGCTCTTTCCGTCGAGGACGATGACACCGACGAGGATGTTTTCGTGATACTCTTCGAGGTAGTGGACGATGTTGGTCTTGATCTGTTCTTGGTGGTCGTCGGGGACGCCGGACATGAATCCGAATCCGGGGAGGTCGGTGATGACGAAGTCTTCGCTCGCCCAGTCGTAGTGGTTGGGTGAGCGCGTGACGCCGGGTTTTCCGCCGGTGGTGAACGAGTGCCCGGTGAGTTCGCGCATCAGCGTGGATTTTCCGACGTTCGACCGCCCGAGGAGAGCGACTTCGTCGGCGCGGTCCGGCCGCGTGTCGAACATACCGTGGATACTCCGCGCGGCCGGTTAAGCGTCTCGTCGTAGCACAAGCGAGGATTTGTGTCATAGCGAGGTTGATGCTGACTGGTCGCCTGCGGAGGAGTATGACGCATCGACGCATCATCGCCGTATTCGGTCTCGCGCTCCTCGTGGTCACCGCGGGGTGTCTCGGCGGCGCGCAGGCCGCGGGAGCGGACGATTCGACGACTCGAACCATCGACGTTTCCGGGTCGTCGACCATCTACGCGAGCCCCGACGAGGCCGTGCTCGTCGTGGCGATAGAGAAGAAAGCGTTTTCGGCGGGCGACGTGCGGGACCAGCTCGCGGCGGCCGCTGACGACCTCACCGGGTCGCTCGAAGCCGCCGGCGTCCCAGAGGGGAACGTGGTGACCGCGCGGTACGACGTGAACGTCGTCCGCGAGGAGAACGGTGACACGACCTATCTGGGCGTCCACGCGTTCCGCGTGGTGACGGACGACGTGGAGAACGTCGGTGACCTCGTCGACGTGGCGCTCGCGAACGGCGCGAACCGCGTGAACGGCGTGCAGTTCCGTCTCTCCCCGGACGCCCGACAGGGACTCTACCACAGCGCGCTCCGCGAGGCGTTGACGGAGGCGCGGGCGAACGCTGACACGCTCGCAGACGAAGCCGGCCTCTCCATCGCGACGGTGGAGCACGTCTCCGCGTCGAACGGCGGGTACGTGTACGCGGAAGCCGGTGGCGCGGCGGCGCGGACGGACGTGCGACCGAGTCAGGTCGCGGTGACCGCGCACGTCTCGGTGTCGTACTCGGTCGAGTAGAACTCCCAAGCCTATTTCTCTCGGGCGGCCCTGGGTAGCGGCGTGCGACTCGTTCAGGTGACGATTCCGGCGGGAAAGCGCGACGCGGTCCTCCGCACCCTCGACGACGAGGGCGTGGACTACGTGGTGACCGAGGAGGCGAGCGGCCGCGAGTACACCGCAGTCGTCTACTTTCCGCTCCCGACGAACGCCGTCGAACCCGTGCTCGCGAGCCTCCGCGACGTCGGACTGGGCGAGGACGCGTACACGGTCGTGTTGGACGCTGAAACCGTTATCTCTCGACACTTCGACCAACTCGAAGCCGAGTACGCGGAGGAGAACGGGAGCGAGGACCGTATCGCCCGCGAGGAGTTGAAGACGAAAGCCGAGGAACTCGCGTCCTCGACGACGACGTACGTGTTGATGACGGTGGTGAGCGCGGTCATCGCGACGGCCGGGTTGCTCCTCGACTCGCCCGCGACCGTGGTCGGGTCGATGGTCATCGCGCCGCTCATCGGGCCCGCGATGGCCGCGAGCGTCGGGTCCGTCATCGACGACGCGAAACTGTTCACGCGCGGCGTCTGGATGCAGTTTCTCGGCGTCGGACTCGCGGTCGCCGCGGCCGCGGTGTTCACGTTCGCGGTGCGGACGCTCCACCTCGTCCCGCCCGGTCTCGACATCCTCTCGCTGAAGCAGGTGAGCGAACGGCTCTCCCCGGATTTCCTCTCGCTCGCCGTCGCCCTAGGTGCCGGTGTCGCGGGCGCTATCAGTCTCACGACCGGCGTCTCGTCGGCGCTCGTCGGGGTCATGATCGCCGTCGCGCTCATCCCGCCCGCGGCGACCGTCGGTGTCGGTATCGCGTACGGCGCGCCCGCCATCGCGTTCGGGTCGGGTATCCTCGTGCTCGTGAACGTCCTCTCCATCAACCTCGCCGCGCTCGCCATCTTCTGGCTCTCCGGCTACCGGCCCGAAGACTGGTTCCGACGGTCGGAGGCGCGCGCGACGACGTTCAAGCGAATCGGCGCACTCGTCGCCGCTATCGCCGTGCTCTCCGTGTTCCTCGGTGGGGTGACGCTCTCGTCCTACGAGCACGCGACAGACAGACAGACCGTCCACGACGAGGTCGGGGCGGCGCTCACGGAACAGCCGTACGCGGATACGACGCTCATCTCGACCGACGTGTCGTTCGCGGACGGCATCATCGTGAATCAACCGCCGGAGCGCGTCGTCGTCACCGTCGGCGTCCCACCCGGCGAGACGTATCCGGGGTTAGCGGGCGAACTCGACAGGCGACTGGACGCCGCGCTCGGCAGCGACGTCACCGTCGAAGTCCGGTTCGTGGACGTAGAAACGAGTTAGAAGGGGAGTTCGGGTTCGTGACCGACCGCGTCCATCGCCGCGTCGAGAACCGTCTCGACGTTCTCGCCCTCCTCTACGCTGAGGTAGTAGTCGGCCTCGGCGTCCGTCGAGAGGTCGCTCTTGTTGCACGCGACGACGAACGGTTCGTCGCCGAACTCGCTCTTGAGCCCCTCTAAGAGCGCGTACTGGTCTTCGAGTTCGTACCCGCAGGTCTCGCTCGCGTCGAGGAAGAACAACACCGCGTCCGCGGCGTGCGCGACGGCGGAGACGGCCTGATTCTCGATGTCGTTTCGCTCCTCGCGCGGTCGGTCGAGGAGACCGGGCGTGTCCACGAGCTGGTAGCGCACGTGGTCGCGTTCGACGTGCCCGACCCGGATACCCGTCGTCGTGAACGGATACTCCGCGGTCTCGTTTCGCGCGTTCGTCATCGCGTTCACGAACGACGACTTCCCCACGTTCGGGTAGCCCGCGACGACGATAGTGGGTTCGTCCGGCCGGATGTCGGGGAGTTTGTTCAGGTCGTCGCGCACCTCGTTCAAGTACTGGAGGTCGTCTTCGATTTCGCGCATCACCGACCCCATCCGCCCGAACGCCTGTTTTCGCAACTTCCGCGCCGTCTCAACGTCACCGGAGAGTCGGCCCTGGTACTCGCGGCCGAGCGACTTCGTCTTCTTCGACGCCCACCCCACCTCGGAGAGGCTCGCCCGAATCTCGTCCACGTCCGCCAGCGCGTCCGCGAGTTCCCGGTAGAACGGGTCCACCTCGTCGAAGTCCGGCCACGCCGTCACCACGTTCCCGAGGTTGTCGGAGAGGATGTTCGACGCGGTCTGCAGCATCGACTGCTGGGCCTCGACCCCGTGCTTCGCTCGCCCAGCGCGAGCCGCCCGCGAGAACGCCTTGTCTAGGAGTTCCTCCGACCTGGGCGTCGTCGGAAGGTCCTCGAAAATCATACGCCGCTCTAGTCAGCCACGACGTAAAAGCGCACTTATCGGCTCTCGCGAGCGCGTCCCGCTAGCCGCGTCGTTCCCGCAGTTCGTCGAGGAGTTTCTCGACGTCGACGTCGTTTTGCGCGAGCACGACGAGCATGTGGTAGACGAGGTCCGCGCCTTCGGCGGCGAGTTCCTCCGCGTCGCCGTCCTTCCCCGCGAGCACGAACTCCGTGGACTCCTCGCCGATTTTCTCGAGGGCGGCGTTCACGCCTTTCTCGTGGGTGAACAGGCTCGCCGTGTAGGAGTCCTCGGGGAGGTCTTCCTTGCGTTGTTCGATGACTTCGTAGAGTTCGCGGAGGACGTCGTCGCTCACGGCGACACCTCCCGGATGTCGGAGAACTCCTCGTACTTCGCGGAGGGTTCGCGACTCCCCTCGAAGACGTCCGCGGCGACCTTGATGGGGGCGTTCGTGCGGGAGACGAGCGCGACGGCGTCGCTCGGGCGGGCGTCGATGACCGCGTCCTCCCGGGGCGTGTTCAGGTGGATGTCCGCGAGGAACGTGCCCTCCTCCATGGCGCGGACGACGACGTGGTCGATGCGGCCGCCGAGTTCCTCCACGAGGTCGAGCGTCAGGTCGTGGGTGAGCGGTCGGCCGAAGTCCTCGGCGTCGAGGCCGCGCGCGATGCTTTCTGCTTCCTCGAACGCGATGAACACGGGGAGCACGTCGGACTCGTCTTCGATTCCGAGGACGAGCACGGGCACGGGGCCGTCGGGGCTGCCGACGACCTTCACCGAATCCACGTGCGCGTCGAGCAACTCGCTCACTGTACCGCCTCCGGCGCGTCGAAGAACGCGAGGTCGTGAATCCGACTGTCGTTCGTCAACTCGGGGTGGAAGGACGTGCCGAGAACGGGGCCGTCGCGCACCGCGACGGGCTGGTCGTCCCACTCGGCGAGCACGTCGACGTTCGGGCCGACGTCCGCGATGAGGGGTGCGCGGATGAACACCGCGGGGAACGGTTCGTCGAGTCCGTCGACGTCGAGCGGCGCTTCGAAACTGTCCGCCTGCCGGCCGAACGCGTTCCGGTCGACAGTGGCATCGATGAGGTCGAGCGTCTCGACGCGGTCGTCCCGTGCGTCCGAGGACGCGACGATGAGGCCCGCGCAGGTCGCGAGAACGGGTTTGTCGTCCGCGACGTGCGCTTTGATTTCGTCGTCGATTCCCTGCCGGGAGAGGAGGCGGGAGATAGCGGTGGATTCGCCGCCGGGGAGGAGGAGGACGTCGCAGTCCGGGACGATGCCGGATTTCCGTATCTCCACCACGTCCGCCTCGCGGCCGTGGTTGGCCGCGGCTCTCCGGATGGCGTCTGCGTGTTCCGAGACGTCGCCCTGCACGGCGACGACACCGGCTTTCAGAGTCATAGATAACGCTTTGCGCGGCCCACGTTTATGCGCCCCGACCCTACGACATCATGCCGAGGACGAGGACCGCGACGCCGAACACGACGCCGAAGGCGACGACTGCCTTCGGGCCGATGCGGATCGCGTTGTTGCTCTCCGAGTCGAAGTAGCGGACGAGCCCCGCGCTCGACATCAGGCCGCCCGAGTTCTGACCACTGCTCATACCCGGATTCGACGCCGCGGCCGCCTAAACCTTTCCGTTCTCCGAGGAACACCGAGGTGGCGGCAAGCCACGTTGTCTGAGAAACCCTTATGGAACGGGACGGGCAAATTTGGGTTAGAACGATGACTGTCACCCTCAAAGACTTCTACGCCGACTGGTGTGGCCCGTGCAAGACCCAAGACCCCATCCTCGAAGAACTCGAGGAGGAGTACGAGGGCCGCGTAGAGTTCGAGAAGATCGACGTCGACGAAGCCCAGGACGTGGCGAACGAGTATCAGGTTCGTTCGATTCCGACCATCGTCATCGAGAACGACGACGGTATCGTCGAACGCTTCGTCGGTGTCACCCAGCGCGAGAAACTCGAAGCCGCCTTCGAGGAAGCGGGCGCGTAAACCGACGTTTTTCTCCGAAGTCCGGGCCGCGTAGCCGGAGGGCTACTCTTCGATACTGCCGCCGTCGGCCATCGGTTCCGCGTCCACGTCGACGTGCGCTTCCTCGCCGAGGTCGATGTTCGGGAGGGTGACGGCGACGATGAACGCGATACCGATGATGACCGCGCCGGAGAGGAACAGGACGTCGATGCTGTTCGCGAGGATCGTTTTCACGACGGAGACGTCGCCGGGCGCGCTCTGAGCGATCTTGTCCAAGACTTTCGGGCTGAGACTCGACCCCGCGTTGGCGAGGACTCCGAGCGTCGACCGGTGGAGTTCGCCCTGTGCGGCCGAACTCGCGATGCGGTCGCTCATCTGGTTCGTGAGCACTGCGCCGAAGATGGAGACGCCGATGGCGCTCCCGAGACTCCGACTGAACGTGACGGAGGTGGTGGCGACGCCGAGGTTCTTCCGGGTGACGACGTTCTGCACGGCGACGGTGAGCGTCGGCATCACGAACCCGAGGCCGAGTCCGGTGACGAACATGAACGCGCTCGACTCGAAGTGCGTGGTCTGGGTCCCCATCGTGCTGAGGAGGTAGTAGCCGGCGGTGGCGATTGCGCCGCCCATGACGGTGAACGGCTTGTAGTAGCCGAGCCGGGTCATGAGTTGGCCGGTGAGCGCGCTCGTGAGCATCAGGCCACCGACGAGTGGGAGGAGGAGGAGTCCGGAGTTCGTCGCGGACTGCCCGAGGACGGTCTGGAGGAAGACCGGGAGGAAGGTGGTGCCGCCGAGCATCCCGACGCCGACGCAGAAACTGAGGATGTCGACGCCCGCGACCGTGCGTTTGGTGAGTAGGTGGATGGGGAAGACGGGTTCGTCCACTCGGAGTTCTTGGCGGACGAAGAGAACGGTGCCGACGACCGTGATGGCGGCGAGCGCGAGTATCTGGGGGGAGTACCAGTCGTAGGTCGTGCCGCCCCAGGACGTGACGAGCATCAGCGCGCCGACGGCGACGGTGAGGAGGCCCGCGCCGAGGTAGTCGATGGTGTGGGACTCGGCGGGAACGGGGAGGTCGAGGTAGCGGTGGATGACCGTGATGGCCGCGAGGCCGATGGGGATGTTGATGTAGAATATCCAGCGCCACGTGTAGTTGTCAGTGAGCCAGCCGCCCAGAAGCGGGCCGCCGACGGTGGACGCGCCGAAGATGAGCATCATGTAACTCATGTACTTGCCGCGTTCGCGGGGGCTGAAGATGTCGCCGAGGATGGTGGTGGCCATGGCGATGAGGCCGCCGGCCCCGATTCCCTGGACGGCGCGGAAGAACGTGAGTTGGACCATCCCGCTGACGTACTGGTCGAGCACGGGGATGTCGCCGGCGAGGCCGGAGAGCGCGCTCCCGAGGAGGAAGACGGCGATGGAGAACTCGTAGACGATGGAGCGTCCGTACAGGTCGGATATCTTCCCGTAGAGCGGCGTCGTCACCGCGGTGGTGATGAGGTAGGCGGTGACGATCCAGGAGAGGTTCCCCGCGCCGCCGAGTTCGCCGACGATGGTCGGGAGGGCGGTGGAGACGATGGATTGGTCGATACTACCGAGGAGCATCCCCAGCATGAGGCCGCCGAGGATGACGAGGCGTTCGCGGCCGAGACCGGTCTCGTTACCGCTCACCGCGTTCACCTCCGGAGGTGGCTGTTCGCATGGTGCTGACTAAACAGTCAGTCAGGGTTAAGGGCTTCGGAACGACCACATCTCACGGGCATCCGCCAGCGAATCCTTATCGCCGTCGAGGCGCGTGATTCGATAATGGAACCGCGAGCAACGCGACTCACCACGTACCTGCGGAGTCGAGTCGGTGACTCGCTCCGCGGCGTCGGCTACCACACACCGGAGACATCGGGCGTCGTCTACATCCGCGACGACGTCGCAGAACAGTACCCGCCGGACCGCGTCGACCGGTTGGTCGACGTCTCCCGGTCGGTCGGGGACGCGCTCGGAACCCTCGACGAGATGGGACGACCCGAGGCGAGCCTCCACCGCCTGGAAGACGCGTTGCTCGGACAGTTCCACGTCCCGGGCGAGGGCGTCGTCTTCATCGCAGTGGACGCCGACGTCGGCCGGAACTTCAATCAGTTCGTCGACGACTGCCTCGCACAGCTCTCCTGACCTACGAGAACTTCACGCCGACGTCGTGCATTCCCTTGTTGTTCATCGCGATGTTGATGAGCAGCGGCGTCATCGACTCGACCTCCGCGGCGTTCGAGAGCGGGCCGGCGTCGAGCGCGCGCAGGCCGTCGATGTCGTCGGCGAGCCGGCAGACGATGTCCTTCGCGTCGTCGTCGTCGCCCACGACGAGCGTGTCGAGGTCGAGTTCCACGTCGAGGTTCGCGAGGCGGTCGGCCGCGAGGTTGTGGAACCCGCCCACGACGGCCACCTCGTCGGGTGCGGCGGCCGCCGCGAGCGCCGTCACGCTCCCGACACCGGGCCGGTTGTAGTGGAAGCCGTCGTCGTCGCGCTGCATCCCGACCGCGGGCGAGACGAGGATGGCGTCCTCGTCGAGGCGGTCCGCGATAGCGGCGACCGTGTCCTGTACGTGGTAGGGCGGCACCGCGGCGACCACGACGTCCGCGCGCTCCGCCGCCATCCCGTTCTCGAAGCCCGTGACCTTCCGTTCGAGGCCGCGGCTGTCGAGTTCGGTCTCGTACTCCTCGGCCTTCGCGCGCGCCTTCTCCGGGTCCCGGGAGCCGATGACTATCTCGTGGTCGGAGTCGTATCCCCAGCGCAGCGCCAGTCCTTCGCCGATGTCGCCCGTGCCGCCGAGTAACGCGATTCGCATAACCGGAACGTCACCGGGCACGCGAATAAGTATTGAGGACTCCGACAAACGAGAAAACTAAGGCCGCGCCGGACGCGCAGTCGGCATGGATACGCACGCACGCCGGTCGCTCGCCCTTCTCCTCGTCGCCGTCCAATGCACCGCGCTCGCGGGGTACGTCGAACTGACGTTCTCAGGGTTCGCCGCCTCCCTCGCGGGGTCGCTGCTCGTCCTCCTCGGACTCGCGCTCACCGCCGTCGGATTCGCGCTCGCGTGGCGCGGCCCGTGAGAACGATGGGGTCGTTCTCGGAACGGGCCGTTCGTCCGTTCACGCGAGCGTGAGGTCGGCGGGCGTCTCGTTCACGAGGTTGTCGGCGACGGGACAGCGCGCCTCCACGTCCGCGAGCCACGCGTCGAGTTCGGCGTCCGATGCGTCAGCCTCCACGTCGAGTTCGACCTCGATGTGCTGGAAGCCCGCGCGAACGTCGTCGCGTTCGCCGTGGAGTTTCGCGGGGTCGATGCCGCCCGCGAGGTCGATGTCGAGCGATTCGATTTCGATGTCGTGGTCGTCGGCGACGAGGTGGGCCGTGACGTTCAGGCAGCCCGCCCACGCGCCGAGCAGGTACTCGACCGGCGTCGGGCCGTCGTCGCTCCCACCCTGGGCCGTCGGTTCGTCCACGACGAACTCGTGGCCGCGGGTCGAGACGGTCGTCTGTGCGTGGTCTTCAGCCTGTGCGCGAACGGAAAACTTCGCGAGCGTCGATTCCGAACTCATCACTCGACCCGACGCCCGCCACTATCAAGCCGGTGGTGACGACGGCCACCGTTACCCCTGCTCCGGGACGCGCGCCGTATCTGCCGCTACCTCCGACTACCCCGAGAGGAACGCCGGCAGGTCGTTCACGGAGTCCAATACGGCGGTCGCACCCGCTTGCTCGTACTTTCGCGTCCCCGCTTCGCCGGTGAGGCCGCCGGTGAGCACGCCGATTCCGTGGTACTCCCGCGCGGGGTCCGCGTCGGCGGCGTTCACCGCCGTCTTCACGTCGTCTAGCGTGTCCCCGACGAACACGGTCGACTCGGCGTCACAGCGCTCCGCGAGCGCCACGAGCGCGCGGGGGTGTGGTTTGCCCTCCTCCCAGTCGTCCATCGTGAACCGGCGGTCCGCGGCCACGTCGAGGCCGACGCGGGAGAGCGCGATGTCGGCCTCGTCCGACGGCCGCCCCGTCAGCACGCAGACGCAGTACTCGCTCGTGAGCGCGTCTATCGTCTCCTCGGTCACGAGAACGGGTTCGTCCTCGATGAACCCCCGCACGCTCATCTCGGGTTCCGCGCCCTCGATGTCTCGGTAGCGCTCGCTCCCGAGGTAGAGTTGCTGGAACACCTCGCGGACGCGCGCGGGGTCCCACGCGTCGAACACGCCCGCAGAATCCGAGCGCGCGGCCCGAACCACGGCTTCCGCGGCCGCGAGGCCGCCGCCGCGTTTCTCGATTTCGTCCGTGAACCCGTCGAGATCCATCGAGAGCCCCCGGTCCGTGGCGAGCAGGTAGAGCGCCGCGGCGTCCGTGAGTTCCCAGTCGTTGTTGAACCCGCCCGCGTCCTTGAACAACTGAATCGCGTCCTTCGGGATGGTGTCGTCGTAGAGGTAGTCGAGGGTCTCGACGATGGCGCGCCGGTAGGAGTCAGAGACTTCGACCAGCACGCCGTCCACGTCGAGAACCACGGCGTCCACGTCCATATCCTATCTCGAAGCGGCCAGCGAAAAAGCAGTTCGGGTCACGGTCGCGCGACGAACAACGACTCCGTGGAGAGCGTTCGACGTTCGACCGGAATCACGGCGGGGTCGCCGCCGAGCGTCGTGAAGTAGAGGGTTGCACTCGCGGCGTGCGCCGCGTCACGCGCGGGTCGCTGGAGTTCCGGCGGGAGGTTTCGCGCGTACACCGCGTCAGCGTCCGCGTACACGCCTGGCGTCGGGTCCGTCACGTCATCCACGACGAACCGCACGTCGTCCGGAACCGACCGAGAAACCACGTCGGTCGCCGTCACGCGCACGCCCCGTTCCGCGAGGGCGGCCGCCACGTCGGGTCGCGCGCCGATTCCGACCTCGACCACTCGCTCGAAGTCGGCGAGAACGGCGGCGAATTCGGCGTCCAGGTTGCTCACGTCGGGACGTTTATGGCCGCGGCCAGCATAGCCGTTGCCATGCGCGTCGACATCGTGCCCGTCGGTGAGGTTTCCGCCGCCGTCAAGCGAGAAGCCTCGAGCGGCCTCCGCGCCATCTACGACTGCGAGGTATCCGTCACGGCGGAGCAGCCCCTCCCTGCGGGCGCGTACGACGACACACGCGGCCAGTACCGGGCGAGCGACTTCATCGACGTCGCCTCCCGCGCGGGAAGCGGCGACAAGACGGTCGCCCTCACGCCGAAGGACCTCTACTACCGGCGCCGAAACTACGTGTTCGGCCTCGCCTACCTCGACGGCCGCGGCTGTGTCGTCTCCACGTACCGCCTCCAGACGTCGAGCGACGGCGGGTTCTCCGAGCGCTCGTCCGAACAAGTGTTCTCGGACCGCGTCCGCAAGGAAGTCGTCCACGAACTCGGCCACACGCTCGGCCTCGAACACTGCGACAACAACCGGTGTGCGATGAGTTTCTCTCCAACTGTTCAGGAGGTCGACCGGAAAGAACAGACGCTCTGCGGGACGTGCCAGCGGAAAGTCTTCTAAGGTTCAAGTAGGAGAGCGCGGCCACGCAGAGGTATGTCCTGACGAGTCGCCGCGCGAGATTCCAACTCGGTGAGCGGCGACCACCCTCGCGCACTCGGTCACTTCCTCACGCACCCGAATGGTCGCCCGAGAGCCCTAGACGACCCGGTTAACGAGTTCTTCGTCCGCGTCGACGTGCAGCGCGTTCTGGCGAACGAGGTCGGCGATGTGCTCGTAGTAGTCGCGTTCGGCGGCCGCGACGTGCGGGGTGACGAGCACGTCCTCGTAGTCCCAGAGCGGCGACGATTCTGGAAGCGGTTCGTCCTCGAAGACGTCGAGCGCCGCGCCCGCGATGTTCCCGGTGTCGATGGCGTCGACGAGCGCGTCCTGCTGGACGACGTCACCGCGTGCGACGTTGACGAGGTAGGCGTCGTCCCGCATCGCGTCGAACTCCTCGGGGCCGAACAGACCGCGCGTGTCGTCGGTGAGTGGACACGCGAGCGCGACGAACCGCGCGTCCGCGATGGCGTCGTGGAGGTCCTGCGGCCCGTACACCTTACGGGTGTGGGGCGTCCGGACGGGTGTGCGGCGGACGCCCGAGACACGCATCCCGATGCCGTCGGCGCGTCGAGCGATGCCCTCGCCCAGTGCGCCGAGACCGACGACGGTGAGTCGTTCGTCGAACAGCGTGAACGGTTCGTTCCAGTCGGGCCGCGACCACTCGTGGTCGTGCTGTGCGTCCCGGTACGTGTGGAGGCGGCGCGCGAGCGCGAGCATCTGCCCGACCGCGAACTCGCCGACGGACGCGCCGTGAATCCCGGAGCTGTTCGTGAGGACGACGCCCTCGTCGGCGAACGCGTCGAGGGGGAAGCGGTCGATACCAGCCTGTATCGAGTGCACCCACTCCACGGAGTCGAGGAAGGCGTCCCGGTGGGCGAACGTGACGACCGCGTCCACGGCGTCGAGGTCGCCGTCGGAGACGACGGAGACCGCGGGGTCTATCGAGGCGAGCGCGTCACGCAACCGTTCCGGCGGGAACACGGCCGAGACGGAGTCGTGGATGCCGAGGTGTTCGACGTTCATAGCCGCGACTACCGGCGAGTCCGGGTTCAAGGTTGTGGAACGGGCGACTCGGGAAGAAGTCCTCGTCACAAGGGGCTCGGTGGGGGTAACACCTCGTCACTGTCGCCCGATAGTGGTAGTCGGGCGCGAGTGATAGGTGTTTCACTCCCAGTCGGCGAGTCTCCGATACTCGGCCGCGAGTTCGCGCACGTCGTCGGCGTCGAGTACACCGCTCTCGGTGACGACGTTCGTCACGAGGTCCGAGGGTACGCGTTCGAACAGCGGCGCGCGAACCCGAATCGGTGCGTCTCCGTCGTAGACGAGCGCGTGGTCGCTCTCCTCTTCGGGTTCGACGGGTTCGGCCGCGATTTTGTCCCGGGCGCAGACTGCGTCGACGGGGACACCCGCACGGGCGGCGGCTAGCGCGAGCGGGTACGTCCCGGTCTTGTTGACGAGCGCGTCATCCGGGTGTATCGCGTCCGCGCCGACGAGCACGCGGTCGGCATCCGCGACGACCCCGGGCGCGGCGGCGTCCGTGGTGAGCGTCACGTCCACCTCGTCCGCGAGTTCTTCGGCGACGCCGATTCCCTCGCCCTCGGGTCGAGATTCGGCGACGAGCACGGAGTCGGGGTCACCCGTTTCGAGCGCGCGGAGGACGGTCCCCGAGCGCGAGAGCGTGAGGACCGTTTCGCCCCCGATTCGGTCCGCGGCCGCGGCCGCCGCATCGTCGTCGGCGTCGAGCACTGCGTCGATTTCTTCCTGGGCCGCGTCGACGAGTTCATCGGGCGTGGAACTCCGGGCGAGCAGGCGGTTCACGCGGTTCGTGACGACCACCATATCTCTAACACTCCGGAGGTCGCGGGCGAGTTCGCGGATGGCGTTCCAGTCCGCGCCAGCGTCGGAGGAGTGCTCCGACTGGCTCGCGTTCGTCTCACTCACGCGAACGTCGGCGGCCTCGTCGCGGAGCGCTTCGAGCGCGCGCACGGAGAGATACGCGGAACCGTGTTCGCGGTCCGCTCGTACTGTTTCGAGTGTCGGGCCGACGCTCCGGTACGTGGTCCACAAGTCGGGGACGGTGTCGCGTTCCAGGATTTCCGTCGGGTCGACCCACGCCCAGTCGGTCGTCTCGTAGTTCGACGCTATCTCGTTGCGCTCGCAGTCGAAGAGGTAGGGGTGGACGACCCAGCGCGTCCCGCGTTCGTCGTCGGTGACGTCGAAGGGGTCGCCGGCGCGGACGAGCGTGCAGGCGTCCGCGAGTCCCGTCTCCTCATCGATTTCGGTCCACGCCTGCTCGTCGGGGTGGCCTTCGGCGTGTCCCGAAACCATCCCCCACCGTCGGGTGTACGACCCGACGTCGTCGCTCCGCCGGAGGAGGAGGACGCGGCCGCGGTGCCGGAGGACGCACGTGACGACGTGCACTTCGTCCATACCGGAGGATTGGCGTGCAGCGGCATAGATGCGGTGTCCGGTATCGTCGGTCCTTTTAGGTGGGGGCGCGGAGGGCGGGTATGGAATCATTCGCGGTCCCCGACCTGCCCGAAATCAGGGAGGGAGACGACCTGGGGGCGCTCGTCACGGAGCGCGCGGACCTCCGTGACGACGACGTGGTGTGTGTCGCGAGCACCGTCGTGTCGAAGGCGGAGGGACGGGCGGCGTCGCTCTCCGACTTCCCGGCGGGGCCGCGGGCGCGCGAGATCGCCGACCGAATCGGCGAACTGACGGGCGAGGAGAAGGACCCCCGGTTCGCACAGGCGGTGCTGGAGGAGTCCACAGAGTTGCTCATCGACGCGCCCTTTCTCCTGACGGAGACGCGGTTCGGGCACGTGGGCGTGAACGCGGGCATCGACCGGTCGAACACGGGCGACGCGGACCTCCTCTTACTCCCGACGCGGCCGACGGAGAGCGCCGAGCGTATTCGAGAGTCGCTCGACGCCGACTGCCCGGTGGTGGTGACGGACACGTCGGGGCGGCCGTTCCGGCACGGCCAGCGCGGCGTCGCCATCGGGTGGGCGGGGATGTCCGCCTCGCGGGACTGGCGGGGCGAGACGGACCGAGACGGCCACGAACTCGAGGTCACGGTCGAGAGCGTGGTGGACGAGTTGGCGGCGACGGCGAACCTCGTCACCGGCGAGGGCGACGCCGGCACCCCGGTGGTCGTGGTCCGGGACTTCGAGTTCGGCGACCACGAGGGCTCCGACAACCTCTATCGAGACGTCTCGGGGGACTTCGTCCGACAGGCGTTGCGGGAGTGGTCGTTCGAAGGGTGATGAAGGGGATCGAACTGACGCCGGAGGTTCCGGTGAACGAGGTCGCCGAGTTAGCGGCGCGCGCTGAGGAGGCGGGGTTCGACACGGCGTTCGCGTCCGCACACTACAACAACCGCGACCCGTTTCTCGCGCTCTCACGCGCGGCATCCGCGACGGAGGACATTCGACTCGGGCCGGGCGTGGTGAACCCGTACGAGACGCATCCGGTGACGCTCGCGTCCCGCGCGGCGACCCTGAACGAACTCAGCGACGGGCGCGCGGTGTTCGGCATCGGCGCGGGCGACGCCTCGACGCTGCGGAATCTCGGCTACGACCGGGACCGGCCGCTCCGCCGCGTGCTGGAAGCGTTCCGGGTCGCGCGGTCGCTCTGGCGGGGCGAGCGCGTGCACCACGACGGGACGTTCGTCGCCGAGGACGCGGGCCTGAACTACGACGCGGGCGAGATTCCGGTGTACGTGGGCGCGCAGGGCCCACACATGCTCCGAATGGCGGCGAAACACGCGGACGGCGTGCTCGTGAACGCGAGCCATCCCGACGACTTCGCGTGGGCCGCAGAACGCATCGAGGAAGGATTGTCGGAGCGAGTTTCGGGGTCGGCGTTCGATTCGGCGGCGTTCGCGTCGGTGAGCGTCGCGGAGGACGGCGAGGCGGCACGGGCGGCGGCGCGGCCGCCAGTGGCGTTCATCGCGGCGGGAGCGGCCCCGCCCGTACTGGAGCGACACGGGGTCGACGCGGACCGAGCGGCTCGCATCGGCGAGCACATCGAGGCGGGGCGGTTCGAGGAAGCGTTCGAGGGCGTCACGGAGGAGATGATCGACGCGTTCTGCGTCGCGGGAACGCCGGACGAGGTGGACGCGCGGCTCGCGGAGATTCGCGAGTACGTCGATAGCGTGGTCGTGGGGTCGCCGCTCGGGCCGGACCGGGCGACGGCGATAGACCTGCTGCGTTAAGCCTTCGTGAGCGGTGAGAGGATGCCGCCGACGGCGAGCAGGCCGAAGGAGACGGCGGCGAACGTGGTGAGGAGGATGCCGATTGTTACGAGGACGGCGGAGAGGGGGTCGACGCCCGCGGCGGTTCCGAAGTTGTGTATCATGTCCGCGATGTTTCCGGCTAGCGTGGCCATATCGGAGACGAGTGTGGCTCGCTCTTAGTGGTGCGGGTTTCCTGACGGCCGACCGACCAATAGACATACGTGCGCTGCGCGCCCTACATGTTGGCAGTAGCCACGCGACCCTTTGACAATGACTGATTCGCTCAATCCGTCCCAAACTGGTTCTCCCGCTCCGGACGAACCCTCCCTGTCCCCCGGCGAAGCGAGCGACATCGCTCGTTCGCTCGTCGAGAACGTCCAGACCGTCATCGTCGGTAAGCAGACGGCCGTCGAACACATCGTCACCGCCGTCCTCGCTCGCGGCCACCTCCTCCTGGAGGACGTCCCCGGCGTCGGGAAGACGATGCTCGCACGCACCGTCGCCCGCTCCGTCGACGGCGAGTTCTCCCGCGTCCAGTTCACTCCGGACTTGCTCCCCGCGGACGTGACCGGCACGCACGTCTTCAACGAGAAGACCCGGGAGTTCGACTTCCAACCCGGCCCCATCTTCGGAAACGTCGTGCTCGCCGACGAAATCAACCGCGCGCCTCCGAAGACGCAGGCCGCGCTCCTCGAAGCGATGGAGGAAGAACAGGTGACGATAGACGGGACGACGCGCAGCCTCCCCGACCCGTTCACGGTCATCGCGACGCAGAACGCGGTGGAGCGCGACCGGACGTACGAACTCCCCGTCGCGGAGATAGACCGCTTCATGAAGAAACTGAACCTCGGGTATCCGAACCCCGACCAGGAGGTGGAGGTCATCGACCGCGCCGTCGGCCACCACCCGATAGACGACGTGAAAGCGGTGACGACCGTCGACGAACTACAGCAAGCGCGCGCGACGACGGCGGCGGCGACGGTCGCCGAGCCGATTCGGCGCTACGTGACGCGACTCGCCGGATACACGCGAGAGCACGCGAGCCTCGGCGTCAGCCCGCGCGGGTCCATCTCGCTCGTCCGGGCCGCACAGGGCCGCGCGACGCTCGACGGCCGCGACTACGTGACCCCGGACGACGTGAAGACCGAAGCGCGGCCCGTGCTCGCCCACCGAGTGCGCGCGGACCCGGGCGGCGCGGTCGGCGGCGAGGGCGGCCGCGACATCGTCGAACAAGCGCTCTCGCGCGTCGACCCCGAAGCATGACTACACGACCGACGTGGCTCGGCTGGGCGGTCGGCGGCGTCGCCGTCGTCGGGTTCGCGCTCGGCTGGCTGTTCGGCGGCCGGAGCCTGAACGTCGTCGTCGTTCCCGCGGCCGTCGCGGTGGTGTTCACGGGAGTACTGGTCGCGCGGTACGACCGACCGACGGTGGTTCGGACCGCCCCCGAACACGGCCACCAGGGCGAGGTGCGCGAGGTCGAACTGGTCGTCGATGCCCGGAGTTCGTATCCGGTGAGTCTGGTGGAGTCACTGGACGACGGCCTGCGCGGACAGGCGCGCCACGAGACGGTCGCGGACGGCCGCCGACTCACGTACGACGTGACGTTCGCGGAGCGCGGCGAACACGCGATCGGGCCGCTGTCGATGACGGCGACCGACCCGCTCGGCCTCTGGCGACGGACGTTCTTCTACCGTCGCGTCGACGACGTGACCGTGTTCCCGCGCGTCCACGACATCACGGAAGGCGCGGACCTCCTCACGGGCTACATCGGCGTGACGGACGAACGCGGCCAGTTCGACAGCCTCCGCGAATACCAGCGCGGCGACCCGCTGCGGGACGTGAACTGGAAAGCGTCAGCGAAACGACCGGGCGACCTCGTGGTGACGACGTACGCGGGCGAGGGCGCGACCAACCGCGTCACCATCGCCGCGGAAGCGATCGGACCGCGCGCGGACAGCGTCGCCGAAGGGGCGGCGAGCGTCGCCTGCCACCTGCTCGACGCCGGCATCTCCGTCGGCCTCGTCACCCCGGACGGCGAGGTGTCGCCCGCGACCGGAGAACCGCACCGCCGCACGCTCCTCGGCCACCTCGCACTGCTCGGTCGCGGCCCCCTGACCGGGAACCGAAAGCGGGACGCGGACATCGTGATACGCGCACCGGCGTCCGGCGGGAACGTCGAGATCAGCGCGGGAGAGCACGCCCAACGCTACCGCGAGTTCGTCGGCGCGCGGAGGGCCGAATCGTGAACGGGACCCGAAGCGTCTCCGTCGACGCTGACTTCCCGATACGGCCGTACCGGGTGGCGGCGCTCGCGTGCGTCGCCGCGCTCACGCTGTCCGTCGTCGCGGTCGTCTACCACGTCGTGAGCGTCGTGGGCGGCGTCAGCGTCCTCGTTCCGCTCGTCGCCGGCGCGGTGGGGTTGGCGGTGGTGATGCGCGCGCTCCCCGAACGGGTTGCCGCCGGCCTCGCGGTCGTCATGTTCGTCGCCGGCCTCGCCGTCTACGTCGCGGTGATGCCCGACGCGTACGCGGCCGCGCTCTCCGCGAACAGCGTCTTCCGGGACACGATAGCTCTCCTCACCGGATTCTCCGTGCTCCGGATGACGGAGGCGGGCGCGTGGTCGCTCGCGGTCATCCCCGGTCCCGTCTTCCTCACGTGGTACTTCGCGCTCCGCGGGAACTACGCGCCGAGCGTCGCCATCGGCGGTTTCACGCTCGGGTTCTTCGTTCTCACCGGAGACAGCGGCACGGTCGGGACGCTGGTCGGCGTGCTCGCGGCGTTCGGCGCGCTCGGGTTCGGCCGCCTCGACGTCCACCGCGCCCGCCGCCGACAGGTCGAGGTGTTGGCGGCCGTGCTCGCCGTCGCCGTGCTCGCGTCCGCGACGGTGAGCGCGGTTCCGGGAAGCGGGAGTCCGCTCGTCCCGCCCTCCGCCACCGCGCCCGGCGGGTCGCTCGTCGTCGCGGGCGAACGCGTCGGCGTCGGCGGGAGCATCAGCCTCTCCCCGAAAGTCCAGTTCGTCGTGGAAGCCGACGAAGAAGCGTACTGGCGCGCGGGCGTCTACGACCGGTTCACCGGGCAGGGCTGGGTGCGGACGAGCGCGCCGAGCGCCGACAGCGGCTACGACCGGCCGCCCGGCCCCACGAAGCGCGTGAGACAGCGCGTGACGGCGAAACGGTCGCTCGGCGTGATGCCCGCGGCCGCCGCACCGATCGACGTGTCCGGGGAGGACTACGAACTCACGGCATTCGGGAACCCCCAGCCGTCCGGGTCGCTCGGCGAGGGAGAGTCCTACAGCGTCGTGAGCGCCGTATCGGACGCGACGGTGCCGACGCTCCAGCGCGCCGGAACGAAGTACCCCGACGACATCACGTCTCGCTACCTCCAGCTCCCCGAGAGCACGTCGAAACGCGTCGGGGCGCTCACCGCGAACATCACCTCGGGTGCGGAGACGCCGTACCAGAAGGCGAACGCCATCGAGTCGTGGCTCGAAACCCACAAGTCGTACTCGCTCAGCGTCCCGCGGCCGGACGGGAACATCGTGAACCAGTTCCTCTTCGAACAGACGAAGGGCTACTGCGTCTACTACGCGTCCGCGATGACCACCATGCTGCGGACGCAGGGGATTCCCGCGCGCTACGTCGTCGGGTACACGCCCGGCCAGCAGGTCAGTGACGACGAGTGGGTGGTTCGAGGCGTCGACTCGCACGCGTGGGTCGAAGTCTACTTCCCCGACGTCGGCTGGGTTCGGTTCGACCCGACGCCCGGGAGCGTCCGCCAGACGACCGAAGACCAGGTAGTGGAGGACGCGCGCAGCCGCGGCGTGGACGGCGTGGACGCGGCGGGGAGCGCGGACAGCACGTACACGCCGACCACCACAACGACCACCACGCCCGAGGACGACGACCGGACGGGCACGCGGAACGGAACGGTGCGGCTGCCGCGGGACGCCCTCGGCGGCCACCTGCCGAACGACCCGACCACCGGGAACGCGTCGAACGTCACCGACCCCGCCGTCGGCGCTGGCGGACCCGAAACCGGCGGCTCGGACGGGAACGGCGTCGTTCCCGACGTGCCGCCCGAGACGGTCGCCGTCTGGACGGTGCTCGTCGGCGGCATGCTCGCCGGCATCCACCGGTTCGGCCTCGCGAAACGCGCCTACCGCGTCCTCTGGGTGCACACCACCCCGCGCGGCACGCCAGCAGAACGCGTCACCGGCGCGTTCGACCGCGCCGAATACGTCCTCGCCCGCCACCACCGCCCCCGACGGAACGGCGAAACCATCACCGAATACCTCGACGCCATCCGCGCGGACCGCCGCGCCACCGAACTCGCCGCAATCCGCGAACGCGCCGTCTACGCCGATGACACCGGCGACGAGGACGCCGCGCGCGCCACCGAACTCGCGGCCGCCATCGTCTCAGAATACGGCCGCCTGCCACGCATTCACCCGTCGACAGTGTTTAATAGGGCGCTTTCGTAATTCTACGCGTAATGTCGGAAGTCTGCTCGACGTGTGGATTGCCCCAGGAACTCTGCGTCTGCGAAGACGTCGCAAAAGAGTCCCAGCAAGTGACAATCCGCATCGACGAGCGCCGCTACGGAAAAGAAGTCACCGTCATCGAAGGACTCGACCCCAAAGACGTCGACCTCGACAGCCTCTCCTCGGACCTCAAATCCAAGTTCGCATGCGGAGGCACCGTCGAAGACGGCGAAATCGAGCTCCAGGGCAATCACTCCGGTCGCGTCGAGGACTTCCTCCGCGACAAAGGCTTCAACGTCGCCTAAGTACCTTTTACTGCGTTCGGTCGCTTCGCGACCTCACTGGTAAAAGCTACGCTAAAAGCACTGCGTCGCTCCCGTGCGCCTTCGGCGCGTGGTCGCTCCTTGGCCCGAGCGCGAGCGCTCGGGGAACCGCTTCGCTCACGCGAACCGTTACGAGACGCCCCATGGGCGTCTCGTCAGTCTGCACGCACGACGCCGGGGTCGTGCGTGCGACGACCGCAGGGAGTGAGTGTGAGTTAGTCAGACCGGAGGTCTGACGCAACTCAGGCTCTTCGAGCCGTTCGCTCGCGGATGCTACGACGTGGGTAGGTTCGCAATTGGGCCGATTCAGAACGGGCTCTGCGGGCCTTCGTCCGTCCCCTGTTCTTCGTGGGCGCTTTCGAGGGGGCCGTCCCAGGCGTCGAGGCCGCCCGCGAGGCTCACGACGCAGGCGTCGTCGTCGATGCCTTCGTAGGATTTGATGAGGCTCGCCGCCTGCACGCTGGATTTGCCGTGCGGGCAGACGGTGACGACGCAGTCAGCGCCCGCGAGCGCTTCGACGCGCTGGGGGAGTTGCGCGAACGGGATGTTCTCGCTTCCAGGGATGTGCGCGTGGTCGAACGCGGGCGGGTTGCGGATGTCCACGACTCTGATACCGTCGTCGAGCCGGTCTTCGAGTTCCGCGGGCTCGATTTCGCCGTCCATACTCCGTGTCTGGGCGCGCCGTTGGTTAAGCCCCCCGGTCGCGCCAATAGAATCGAGAACGCGAGCGTGCACGCGCCGCTGCCGGGGACCCGTTCGGAAGACGCGGAGTCCGCCCGCGAGGACCCGGTTCTCGCGGCGATTACGCGCACTCAGAGGTAGCCGTCTTCTTTCGCGAGCAGGAGGCCTTCGAGGCTGGCGTCGTGTGCGGGCGGGGCGCGCACCGCGGAGAGCGCTTCGTCGCGGGGGACGCGAGTGACCGTGATGAACTCGTTGTTGTCGAGTTCTCGACCCTCCGCGCTCTCGGTGAGGCCTTCTGCGACGACGACCGCGCGGTCGTGGCGGAGGACGCCGGTCGCGACGGCGAACTCCTGCAGTAAGGTGTAGGAGTCGGCCTCGTAGCCCGTCTCCTCGCGGAGTTCGCGGGCGGCGGCGTCCTCCCAGGACTCGTCTTCGACGATACCCGCGACGAGTTCGAGGCAGTAGGTCTCGATGACCGGCCGGTACTGTTCTACCATCACCACGTCGTCGCCGTCGAGCGCGACCACGACGACGGCGGGCGGGAGGTCCGCCCAGTAGTAGTTCTTCTCGCTCCCGTCCGGCTGGCGGACGCGGTCGTACCCGCCGGTGTACCACGGCGTCTCGTACTCGGTTCGTCGTTCGAGCACCGGCCACTCGTCGGTCATACCCGACCGTCGTCGCGAACCCTCTTCGTCTTTCATATGATGAACACACTTATCCGGCGAGCTACCCCACGTTTAGGCATGAGCTCGGCCGCTGTTTCGGAGAGCGAGGGACGGTACTTGAGCGCCATCCTCCTCGCGAGCGAGACCGCGGGCCGGCCCGCCAAGACGGGGGAGGTGGCGGACCACGTGGACGTGAGCCCGGCGAGCGTTACCGAACGCTTGCGGTCGCTCGCGGACCGAGGGCTCGTGTCCTACGAGCGCTACGAGGGCGCGACGCTCACCGACGAGGGAGAGGAAGTGACGCGAGAACTGCTCTGGAAGCGGTGTCTCGCGGAAAACCTCGTCGACGAATCGGACGTCGAGTCGTTCGGGCACGCGCTCTCCGACGACGTGGCGTCCGCGTTGAAGTCGTTCATCGACCACCCGTGTTCGGGCCGCTGTAACGCGCCCGACGCCGAGTACCGGGAGTGTCAGTCCGCCGTCCGCGAGACGACGTCCCGATAGAACCGGCCGAAGACGACGCGGCGAAGCGTCCCGCGCGCGGCCTCGGGTTCGTTCTGGTACGTCGCCGTCACCACCGTGTCCTCAAAGGGAACGAGGTGCCACGCGACGTACTCGACGCTCTCACTCCCGTTTTCGAGCACTTCGTAGTCGTCCTCGCACCACTCCTCGAACTCGTCGCGGGTTCCCGACTGGATTTCGAGGAGGTTCGCGAACAGCGCGTCGCGCGCCGTCTCCACGACGTCCGCGGTGACGCGTTCGCCGTATTCTTCTTTACTGAATTCCATCGCCTTCGCCACCTCGCGGGTGACGTTCTGCGCGGCGGGGCCGACTTCCGCGTACGTCTCGCGCACGTCTTCTTCGGTTTCGGGGGCGAGGACGCCGTGGGTCTCCATCACTCCTCACCCGACTCCATCTCGCGCGTCAACTCCATCGCCTCCTCCACGATAGCCTGCGCGTCCGAATCGAGGCTGTCGCGGCCGTACCCGCCCTCCTGCGCGAGGTGCTGTTCGGCGTGGGCGTGGTCGCCTTCCTCGAACGCCACGTCCGACTCGGGCGCGTACTCCACCACCACGTCGGCGAGTTCCTGCTGGCTCATCTCGTTCCAGTCGGGCGCGTGCTCGTCGAGCCACTCCTCGTGGTCCGCTTCGTCGAGCATCGCCGCGAACGCCACGTGGTTCGCGAGGTGGTCTGCTTCCGCCTGCGGCACCCCACACACCGGACAGTCGTAGCCACTCATAGGGGAGAGAAGATGCGCGAGCCACTAACTATTCGCGGTTCGCCAATCGCGCGACCATCACGAACGCGTCCTCGCCGTCGGGATAGTAACGCTTCAGGGTGCGGTAGTAGTCGAACCCGCGTTCGCGGTAGAGGCCGAGCGCGGGCTGGTTCGACCGGCGGACTTCGAGTTTCACGCTGCGCGCGCCCTGCGCGTGCAAGACCGCGAGTCCGCGGTCGAGGAGCGTGCCGCCCACGCCGTTCCCCCGGTGCGTGGAGTGAACGGCGAGGTCCTTCACGTGGCCGAGCGGTCGGCCGTGACTCGGAATGGTGTCCGCGACGATGAATCCGGCGAGGCCACTACCGTCGGGGTTTTCGGCGACGAGGAACCCGGGCTGGCCGAGGTAGCGCTCGAACGCCGAAAACGGCCACGGGTGGTCGAACGCCTCTTTCTCGATGCGGAACACGTCGAGCAGGTCGCCCTGTTCGGCCTGCCGGACGCCCGCGAACTGGAACGGGTCCTCCGTCGCCATCACAGTCGGACTAACGGGTGTGCGGGTATAGAGTCTGCGGCCTCGACAGCCGACGATAGCAGCGCGTTTCCGGGTTTCGAGCGGCGTCGCCTACGCAACCAAAGAGTTAGCTCACGTCCGGACAATCCAGTCGGTGTGAACGACGACACTCGCTCGGTCACGGTCGAACTGCCCGCGGACGTGTACGAACGGCTCGACGGCGAGGACGGGACGACGGCGGCCGCGTCGCTCCGCGAACTCGCCGAGGAGCGCGCCCGGATGCGAACCGCCGTCGAGACGTACGCGAGACGGGACGGCGGGGCGGAGCCGTCGAACGCGAACCCGGTCGAGGTCGACCCGCCCGTCGCGGAACTGGTCGGGTTCACCGCGGAGTGCGTCGGCGACGGCGAAGCGGTGATGTCGTTCGAGGCCGGGCCGGAGCACGCCAATCCGATGGGGACGCTCCACGGTGGTATCCTCTGCGACGTCGGGGACGCCGCGATGGGGTACGCGTACGCGAGCACGCTCGCCGACGACGAGTCCTTCACCACGCTCGAACTGAACGTGAACTACCTCCGGCCGGTGTGGGACGCGACGCTCACCGCGACCGGTCGCGTGGTCTCCGGAGGGCGGACCGTCGGACTCGTCGAGTGCGACGTCCGCGACGAGGACGACCGTCTCGTGGCCCGCCTCTCCAGCACCTGTCTCACGCTCCGCGGCGAACAGGCGAGCGGCCGCTGACACCCCGTCCAGACAGCGCCCGCGCTCGGTCATCCGCCAGAATTGTCGCGCTCGACGACTGAGCCGTCGCTACGCGGCCGTGAAAGATAGAGAGAAACGTTGAGATTAGTCGTCCGCGGGGGACGCCGCGCCGCTGTCCTCGTCGTACTGCTGCTTCGTGAGCGAGAGCTTCCCGCCCGCAGCGAGGATACGGCGTTCGCGCTCGGACGCGTCGAGGTGACCCGTCGCCTCCCAGTCGTCGTTCACGCGGACCGTGAACTCTTCCTGGCCGGACTTGACGGCTTCCTCGACGTCGTCGACGATCTCGATGTCGTCGCCCTGTTCGATCTTCGCGTACGTCTCCTCGTCGATCGTGAGCGGGAGGAGACCGAAGTTGAACAGGTTCGCCTTGTGGATGCGGGCGAACGACTGCGCGAGCACGCCCTCGATACCGAGGTACATCGGGCAGAGCGCCGCGTGTTCACGCGAGGAGCCCTGACCGTAGTTCTCGCCGGCGACGAGGAACCCGCCGTCGGACTGCTTCGCGCGCTCCGCGAACGTGTCGTCCACGCGGGAGAGCGTGAACTCCGAGAGTTTCGGGACGTTCGAACGGAACTTCAGGATGTCCGACGTCGCGGGGATGATGTGGTCCGTGGTGATGTTGTCCTCCATCTTCAGGAGCGCCTCGCCCTCGAGGTGGGCGTCGAGCGGGTCCTTGAGGGGGACATCACCGATGTTCGGGCCCTTGATGAGTTCGTCGTCGACGGCCTCGTCGGGGCTGATGATGTCGGGGTCGTCCTGGCCCATGCCGGGGCTGTAGGTCTCGCCCATCTCCAGACCGGGCGCTTCGAGGTCGCCGAGTTCGTCGGCGAGGTCGCGCGGGTCCACGATTTCGCCCTTGATGGCCGCGGCCGCGGCGACTTCGGGGCTGCAGAGGTAGACCGAGTCGTCCTCGATACCGGAGCGACCCTCGAAGTTGCGGTTGAACGTCCGGAGCGAAACGGAGTCGGAGGCGGGCACGTGACCGATACCGATACACGCACCACACGTCGCCTCACTGAAGTTGACGCCGGCGGCCATCATCTCGGCCGTCCAGCCTTCGCGGGCGAGCATCTCCGACGCCTGCTTGGAGCCGGGCGCGACGATCATCTCGGTGTGCTTTGCGACCTCGCGGCCCTCCACCATCTTCGCGGCGGGGAGGATGTCCTCGTACGCGCCGTTGGTGCAGGAGCCGACCATGACCTGTTCGACTTCCTCGCCCGCGACCTCGCGGACGGGGACGACGTTGTCGGGCATCGACGGCTTCGCGATGAGCGGTTCGAGGTCGGAGAGGTCGATGGTGACGGTGTCGTCGTACTCCGCGTCCTCGTCGGGCTGGAGGTCGACGTACTCGTCGCCGCGGTCGAACAGTTCGAGCCACTCCTTGGTCTTCTCGTCCGTCGGGAAGATAGAGGAAGTCGCGCCGAGTTCCGTACCGAGGTTCGTGATGGTGGTACGCTCGGGGATGGTGAGCGCTTCCGCGCCCTCGCCCGTGTACTCGAAGATCTTGCCGACGCCGCCCTTCACGCTGAGGCGACGCAGCATCTCGAGGGCGATGTCCTTCGCGGTCGCCCACTCGGGAAGTTCGCCTTCGAGTTCGACGTTGACGATTTCCGGGACCTCGACGTAGTACGCGCCGCCACCCATGGCGACGGAGATGTCGAGGCCACCCGCGCCGATCGCGAGTTCGCCGAGACCGCCGGGGGTCGGCGTGTGGCTGTCGGACCCGAGGAGGGTCTTGCCGGGCGCGGCGAAGTTCTCCTTGTGGACCTGGTGGCAGATGCCGTTGCCGGGCCGGGAGAAGTACGCGCCGTAGGTGCCTGCCGCGGAGCGGAGGAACCGGTGGTCGTCGGTGTTCTTGAAGTCGAACTGGTAGGTCTGGTGGTCACAGTACTGCGCCGCGAGCTCGGTCTGGACTTCGTCGAGTTCGAGCGCTTCGAACTGGAGCCAGACCATCGTACCCGTGGTGTCCTGTGTGAGGACCTGGTCGATCTCGATACCGATCTCCTCACCGGTCTCGAGTTCGCCCTCCACGAGATGGTCGTCGAGGATTTTCTCCGTAATCGTCTGTCCCATAGCGTCCGAAAATGGACGGTCTACGATTATAAATCCCGCGTGTTCCAGGACCACGGTATGGGCCTTATACACACGGACAGAGTGGGTGTGAGAGGTTTTGGCAGACCCGCGTAGTGCAGTGTTCGCGGTGGCGGCCAGCAGGCATTAGAGGAGGGTCTGGACCGCGAGCAGCGAGAGCGCGCTGACGACGACGAGACTGGTCGCGACTGCGGCGACGGGTCGAATCCCGGCGTCCCGCATCGAGGCGAGGCGAACGTCGAACCCGAGGCCGGCGAACGCGAGGAGGAAGCAGACGTCGGACAGTCGCGCCGCGCCGTCGAGGGCGGGCGCGGGGACGACGCCGGAGTTGGCGACCAATGCGACGACGAAGAACCCGACGAGGAAGACGGGGATACCGTCGACGAGTGCATCGAGGCTCGCGGAGTCGTCGTTGTCGCGGAGCGAGTACGCGACGGCGAGCACACCGATGGCGGTGTTCCGGACGAGTTTGGTGATGGTCGCCCAGCGACCGGCGACGGGGCCGTACGCGAACCCGGCGGCGGTCACGGGACCGGTGGAGAACATCGCGAGGCCCGCCCAGACGCCGAACTCGCGGCCGGAGAGTGAGAACGCGTGCCCGAGAATAGGGAACGCGACGAGCGTGACCGCGTCGAACAGGAGGACGGTGGCGGCGGCGTACGCGACGCGTTCTTCGCTGGCGTCGATGCTCCCGGCCACGGTGACGACGGCTGAGACGCCGCAGACGCTCGCACCGGCGGCGAGGAGCGAGCGGGCTTCCCGGCCGAGTCCGGTGAGACGAGCGGCGGTTTCGGTGACGAGGACGCCGAGGAGGACGGCGGCGGCGACGAGCGCGAGGACGAGCGGGCCGCTCTCCGCGATGGCGTCGAACCCCATCGTCGCGCCGAGTAACACGATACCGACTTCGAGGAGGCGGCCGTGCAGGGCGAGTCCGGGTTCGAGGAAGCCGGGGACGCCGAACGTGTTCGCGACGAGCGCTCCGACCACGATGGCGAACACGAGCGGACTTCCGACGCCGGCGGCGGACGCACCCAGCGTCGCGAGTGCGGCGACCGCGACCAGCACGAACGCTCCCGGGAACACGCGACGGAGCCGACTCATTCACGCGAGGAGAGGCGGCGGACCGTGTAGTGCGTGTCGGTCCGAGGCGACACGGCTAACCCACCCCGGCGAGGAAACCGGGTATGTACGAGAGCGGCGTGTACGTCGCGGAACACCTCGGAGACGTCTCCGACGAGCAAGCCCAGCCGAACGGCGTCGACCTCACCCTCGGTGCCGTCTACGAGCAGACGACGCCCGGACGAATCGGACGCGAGGGGAAGGAAATCGGCGAGCGCGAGGAACTCGACTCCGACGAGGGCGCGTACGAACTCCCGCCGGGCGGGTACGTCGCCGAGTACGGCGAGACGGTGCGGATCCCCGACGGTCACGTCGGGTTCGTCTACCCGCGCTCGTCGCTGATGCGGAACTCCTGCATGCTTCACACCGCGGTCTGGGACGCCGGCTACGAGGGCCGGGGCGAGGGACTACTGGAAGTCCACCACCCGATAGAAATCGAACCGGGCGCACGCATCGCACAACTCGTCCTCGCGCAAGCGGACCACGAGGAGACCTACGAGGGGAGCTATCAGGGCGAACGACTCTAGTTCGTCGCCTCGTCTGGCACCTCGATGGTCGTCTCGGTGCCGTAGTCGCTGTACGTGAGGGAGAACTGTTGGTCGACCGTCTGGCCGTTCACGGAGATGGTCATTTCGAGCGAGACCTTCCGCAGGCGGTGCGTGTCGACCGCGATGTACTGGACGACGTGAACGTCCTCGACGGAGACGTCGCCGCTGACGTCACTCCGAGTTTTCACGTAGTTTTCGAGGCTGGTTTCGCCCGGGTCGACCGAGATAGCGTACGTCTCGACGCCCTCGACGGTGGTGGTGTTGACGTACGAGACGTCCGCGCCGGCGAGGATGTCGCGCTGGCGGCCGAGCGCGTTCTGCGACCACGCGTCCCGTTCGAGCGGCTGGGTCCGCCAGACGCCTTCCCGGGAGATGTACCGCGTGTCGTTCACGACGTACGTCTCCGTCTCGACGGTGTTCGTCCGGTCGCCCTTGGTCGCGGTGGCGGTGGTGTTCGCGTGCATCCGCTTTCGGTCGCGGTTCACGACGCCGGACGCGTCGTAGGTGACGGTGGCTCCCTGAACGTGCTGGGTGCCCGTGAGTTCGTACGCGTACGTGGAGGCGTTCTCCATCGCGGCGAGGGCTTGCGACTGTACCGCTGCGGCGTCGACGTTCGACTGCGGTGTGGTGGTCGTGTCGTTCGAGAGACCGGAACACCCGCTCGTCGCGACGAGCACCGCGAGGAGGGCGAAGAGGACTGTCTTGCGGGTCACACGTTCCGATCACGTACCCGAAACCTTGTAAGTACGGGCTACGCGACGGGGAGGCGGACGTGAAACGCGGCCCCGCCGAGGTCGGCGTCGGTGACGGAGATATCGCCGTCGTGCGCCGCGACGATGCGCTGACAGAGGTTGAGTCCGACGCCCGTTCCGGCGCTCTCCGGGTCTTTCTCCCCGAGTTCGAACACCTCGTTCCGGCGCTCCTCGGGGACGCCGGGGCCGTCGTCCGCGACGGTCACCACCACGTCGTCCCCGTCGCGTTCCGCCGACACCTCGATACCGGGCGCTTGGGTGTCGTTGTGTGCGACGGCGTTCGCGAGGAGGTTCTCGAACACGTCCGAGAGCAGGTCGTCGCCCGCCACGTCGACGTCCGGGAGCGGCGTGTCGAGTTCGAACGACGCGCCCGGGTGGGCGTCGCGGGCGTCCGCGACCTCCGCTTTCACCACGTCGGCGAGGTGGAGTCGGCGGACGCCCCGGTCGTCGCCCTCGACGGCTTTCATCAGCGAGCGCATCGTGTCGATGCGGTCTTCCATGTCGCCCGCGCGGTCGTGGAGCGTGTCGAGGTACTGTTCGCCCTCGGCGTCCACGAACTCCTCGAGGACGGTCGCGCGCGCGGCGATGACGTTCACGTCGTTCAGGAGGTCGTGGCGGAAGGTGCGCGCGAGGAGTTCGAGGCGTTCGCGCTGGTCGCGCAACCGGTCTTCGCGGCGGAGGCGACGGCGGGCCTCCCGGAGGTGGGTGCCGAGGAGTTCCGCGGCCGTCACCTGTGACGCCTCGAACGCGCCGTCGGTCACGCTCGCCTGCATAACCGAATCCGAGCCGACGGGGACGGTGAGAACGGTGCTACCGTCCTCCGTCGTGCGCGTCGTCGCGCCGCCGTCGGTCGGCGTCGCGGACGGCTGGATGCGGTCGACGCTCGCCCAGTCGAGCGCGTCCGTCGTTCCCCGGGTCGCGACCACGTCGCCGTCGACGATGACGCACGCGCTGTCGAACCCGACGGCGGTTCTGAGCGCGTTCAGGGTGCGGTCGTACGCCGCCGGTTCGTCGTCCACGGACGCGAGGTCGGACGCGACCCGGTGGAGGTGTTCTAAGCGTTCGCGCGCCTCGGTCTCCCGCGCGAGGCGTTTCTGTTCGGTGATGTCGGCGACGCGGACGTGCGCGCGAACCACGTCGTCGGTCGTAACGGGCGTCACGCTCACGAGGAGGTCGCGGTCGTCGTCGCGGCCGCGCCACTCGTACTCGACGGCGCTACCGGCCGCGAGCGGGTCGGAGAGCGCGTCGTACGTCTCCGTGGCGCCGGGCGCGGCCCGGAGAATCGGCGCGACGTCACCCCCGTACGTGTCGTCGAAGGCGTCGTTCGCGGCTTCGAGTACGAGTCCGTCCGTGAACCGGACGGTCGCGATGGGGTCGTCGGCGTTCTCGTAGAGCGCGGAGAGGCGGTCGCGTTCGAGCGACAGTCGGCGTTCGCTGCGCCGGCGGCGGGAGTCGTAGACGCCGATGGCGAGCGCGGTGACGCCGCCGAGGACGATGGCGTCGAGCGCGATGATGTAGGGTTTCAGGTCGTGCTGGAGGTACTTCTGGATGCCGAGAATCCAGACGAACATCACGGCGAACCCGGCGGCGACGCCGAGCGACCACCGGGCGGCGTTCACGACGTAGGCGTCGTCCCAGTCGCTGGTGTAAACCCAGAGGCCGCCGAAGATGAGCGCGAGTGCGAGGACGAGTCCCGGGGAGTTCTCCAGAACCGTGGAGTAGAGCGGCTTGAACGGGGGGTTCGTCCAGTCGTCCCAGACGTCGAACAGCGGGAAGTAGAGGAGCACCACGCCGAGTGCGCTGACGAGCACCGCCGAAGCGGCCCGCCGGAGCGACGTGGGCATTGTTCCCAAATACGAATAGTCGCGGAAAAGCCTGTGGGCCGAGCGGGCCACCTAACCCGCTCGAACGCGAAGAATCGGTGATGCGGGACCTCCCCGGAATCCACCACGTCACGTCGCTCGTCGCGGACGCCGCGGCGAACCGCACGTTCTACGCGGACGTCCTCGGACTCCGCCTCGTGAAGCGCACGGTGAACCACGAGGACATGCTCACCCACCACCTCTACTACGGGAACGAATCGGGTGAACCGGGGACGCTCTACACGTGTTTTCCCTCCCCGAACGAGGTTTCGGGGCGCGTCGGAAAACCGGGGATTCCGGCGGCGGCGTTCGCGGTTCCCGAGGGGAGTCTCGACTACTGGCGGGACCGACTGGACGACCGCGGCGTCGCCCACGAAACCGAGTCGCGGATGGGCGACGACGTCCTGTCGTTCTCGGACCCCGCGGACACCCGTCTGGAACTCGTCGCGGCGGAGTCGCCCGTCGCACCGTGGACCGAGGCGGTGCCCGAACGCGCGGCGATTCGGGGCCTGCACGGCGTGACGGCGCTCCCGTCGGACCCGTTCGGTGCGGCGGCCGCGCTGGAGACGTTCGGGTTCGCGCTCGAAGCGCAGGACGGCGACCGAGTGCGGTACCGCGCGCCGGGCGACCGCGCGACCGTCGTTGACATCCTCGACCGCGAGGACGAGTTCGGTCGGGAGGGCACGGGGTCGATTCACCACGTCGCGCTCCGCGTCCCCGACGACGGCGACCTCCGGGAGTGGGACGAACTCCTCAGGGAGCGCGACTACCACGTCTCCGAGATTCGGAATCGTGGGTATTTCCGGTCGCTGTACGTCCGCGCGGGCGGCGTCCTGTTCGAACTCGCCACCGACGGCCCGGGGCTGACCGTGGACGAACCAGTGCCGGAACTCGGGTCGTCGCTCGTCCTCCCGCCCTTCTTCGAGGACCAGCGCGACTTCATCGAAGACCGCCTCCCGCCGCTGCGATGACGGACAACCCGCACGCGGACGAGGAGATGGTGGTGTCGGGCGCGCCCCGCGGCGCGGCGGACGCGGCGATAGTGGCGCTCCACGGCCGGGGCGCGACGGCGCAGGGCGTGACGAACCTCGTCGAACCGCTCGCTCGGCACGGCGTGACGGTGTTCGCGCCGCAGGCGGCGCGGAGTCGCTGGTATCCGTACGGGCCGGACGCGCCGACGGCGGAGAACGAACCGTACGTTCGGTCGGCGGTCGACCGGGTGGCCGAGGCCGTTACGCGCGCGGAGGCGGCGGGCGTGCCGCGGGCACGCGTGCTCGTGTTCGGGTTCAGTCAGGGTGCGACCATCGCCTGCGAGTTCGCGGCGCGCCGGGGCGGCGTCGGTGCGGTCGTCGCGCTCGCGGGCGGCCTCCTCGAATCGGCGCGCGAGTATTCGGCGACGCTCTCCGGAACCGAGGTATTTCTCGGCGTCGGCCGTGAAGACGATCGTGTGCGAATCGGGGGAGTCCGGGCGACGGCGGACGTGCTGGCGTCGCTCGGCGCGAGCGTGGACCTCGCGGTGTACGACGGCGTGGGCCACGAGGTGACGGACGACGAGTTCGCTCGGGCGAACGCGCTGCTCGACGCGATTCGGGACGCCTCGTAAAGAAAGTCCGAACTCGGGTCCGTGTCACCTGACCCCGGAGTTCGGTATCCGAACCACTCGTTGAACAAACTTAATTGTATTTGTTCTACTCTACTTTATTACGTCGAGGGTCTAAGTTCGACCCATCCCAAGTGAGCGTATGGAGTCCGCCGACCGACCCACGCGACGACGGTTCCTCGCCGCCGGGACAGGTATCGTTGCGACGACCCTCGCCGGCTGCAGTGGCGGTGGCGGGGGCGGCGAAACGACCACGTACCCCGGCCCCGTGGTCGACGTCGGCCCGAACGGCGACTACGTGTTCGACCCGGGGACGAACGCCCCGCTCACCGTCGACGTCGGAACGACCGTGACGTGGGTGTGGCAGTCCAATCAGCACAACATCGTCGTCGGCAGCCAGCCGGACCCCGCGAACTGGACGGGCACCGAGGGCGACCGCTACACCACGTACAACGAGGGCCACACCTACCAGTACACGTTCGACGTTCCCGGGAAGTACCACTACTGGTGTCAACCGCACAAGGGCTTCGGGATGGTCGCCGACCTCGTGGTGCAGGACTCGGAGGACTGACCGCCGACAACCCCATTGTGGCCGAGTGCCAAGACGAGGGCATGGGCCTCTTCCGAACCCTCGGCGAGAAAGTCGAACGGTTCAAGCAGCAAGCCGACGCCGCCGCCGAGGAGACGTACGCCTGCACCGACTGCGACGCGACCTACCACGCCGAGTACAAGAGCTGTCCGGAGTGCGGCGGCGACCTCGAACTCGTCGAGGATGCGGACGACGACGAGGAGTAACCCGCGAGAGCCCCACTCGCCGGGTCACGGTCCCCGCACCGTGAGGAACGAGCGACCCGCCGCCGATCCGTGAGTACGCTCAGTCCCGAACGTACCGACGGGACAACAAGGCGACCCCGAGGAACGCGACGACGACGAACAGCACATCGTTGTGTGAGACCGACGCGTACAGGAATCCGACGACGAGCAGGACCCAGAGAACGACGGAGGCGGGCGTGGCCGTGGAACGCTCCATGTGACGTGATGGATAGGACACGTATTAGCCGTGTCGCCAGCACCAGTGCCGGAGGCACGGAGACCGAGGCGTACCCAGCCGTGAGGACGGGTGGGGAGACGAACGAGCGACGACGACGCCGACCCGCGAGTGCGGTACGTTGAACCTCCTCCGACGACTACGCGAGGGCGATGACTCCGCCCGCCACGGTCCTCGACTCCGCCCGCGTGCTGGTCGTCGGCACCGCGCCGTGGGTCGAAACGGTGTCCGGCCGCCTCGGCGCGGACGCCCGGGACGTCACCACGGTCGCGACGGAGAGGGGCGCCATCGACGCGCTCGCTGACTCCGCTCGCGGTGACGTCGACTGCGTCGTCACCGCCAACGACCTCCCCGACGGGACCGGTCTCTCGCTCCTGCGGACGGTGCGTCGCGAGACCGCGACCCTCCCCGTCGTTCTCTGCGCCGCGTCCGGGTCCGAACGACTCGCGAGCGACGCCGTCGCCGCGGGCGTCACGGACTACGTCGCGCTCTCCGACCCCGCGACCCTCCCGGACGATTTCCGTGAACGCGTCGAACGTCACGTCCGCGACGCGCGCCGAAACACCACCCAACGCGACCGCGCCCGCCAGTTCGACGCGACGTTCCACGATTCGCGCACGGCGACGTGGGTGCTCGACCCGACCGGCGAACTCGCGCGCGTCAACGAAACCGCGAGAGGACTCGTGGACGCCGACGCGGAGTCGCTCGTCGGCCGGCCGTTCTGGGACCTACCGTGGTGGACGGGCGACCCGGGGACGCGGTCGGACGTCCGGCGAATCGTAGAGAAGACCATGGCGGGCGACTTCGGCGACGTCGTCGTCACGCGCGCCGTCCCCAACCGAGAGGCGCGCGTCCTCGAACTCTCCGCGCGACCCGTCGAGGACGAACGCGGGACGCTCGTGTCCATCGTGGTCGAAGCCGTCGACATCACGGAGCGCGTGGACCTAGAGCGCGACCTCCGGCGGTCCGAAGAACTCCACCGGGTCACGCTCAACAACATGACCGACACCGTCCTCATCACGGACGAGGACGGCGAGTACACCTACGTCTGCCCGAACGTCCACTACATCTTCGGGTACGACGCGGACGAGATATACGAACAGAACACCATCGCACGACTGCTCGGCGACGACTTCTTCGACCGGGAGGAACTCGCGGAGCGCGGCGTCCTGAAGAACATCGAGGTCTCGGCGACGGACAAGGCCGGTCGAGAGCACACGCTCCTCGTGAACGTCCGCGAGGTGTCGATTCAGGACGGGACGCTCCTCTACAGTTGTCGCGACATCACGAAGCGAAAGCGCCGCGAAGAGGCGTTGACGGCGATCCAGGAGACGGCGCGGGAATTCCTGTACGCGGGGACGCACGAGGAGATCGCGCGCCACGTCGTCGCGGACACCGAGAGCGTGCTCGACGCGCCCGCGAGCGGCGTCTACCTCTTCGACGCCGACGAGAACGAACTCCGCCCCGTTGCGCAGTCCGACGCGATGGAGCGATACGCCGGCCCGCTCCGCCCCGTCCCGGCGAACAGCGAGTCGCTGCCGAGTCACAGTTTCGTCCAGAACGAACCGCTGTTCTTCGACGACGTTCACGAGTCGGACCTGCTCGCGAACCCGACGACGGAGTTGCGGAGTATGGCGTACATTCCGCTCGGCGAACACGGCCTGTTCGTCGCGGGGACGCCCGAACCCGGGGAGTTCGGGGACGTGTCGCGGGAACTCGCGGACTTGCTCGCGGCCACCGCGGAAGCCGCGCTCGACCGGGTGACGCGGGAGTCCCGGTTGCGCGAACAGGACCGCGAACTCCAGCGGCGAAACGACCGGCTCACCCACCTCAATCAGGTAAACGAGACGATTCGGGAGATCCATCAGGCGCTCGTGGGCGCGGAGACGCGCGAGGAGATAGACCACGCCGTCTGCGAACTCCTGACCGAGGACGACCGGTTCAGTTTCGCGTGGGTCGGGACGGCGGACGCGGCGGGCGAGACGGTCGAACCGCGGGCGTGGGCGGGCGCGGAGCGCGGCTACCTCGACAGCCTCCCGTTCACGGTGGGGGCGCGGGGGACCGAACCGGCGGCGCGAACGGTCGCGTCCGGCGAGGTGACGCGGATAACGAACGTCGCGGCCCGTCTCCGCGAGGAAGACTGGCGCAAGGACGCGCTCTCCCGTGATTTCCTCTCGGTGTTGAGCATTCCCCTCCGGTACAACGACCTCACGTACGGCGTGTTGACGGTGTACGCGGAGGCGCAGGACGCGTTCGACGAGACGGCGCGCGCGGTGCTCGCGGAACTCGGAGAGACCATCGCGTCCGCCATCAGCGGCATCGAGCGGAAGAACGCGCTGCTCACGACGTCGATGACGCGCGTGACGATGACCGTCTCGGACGAGTCGTTCGTCCTGTCGCGACTCGCGGCGGACGCCGACTGCACCGTCTCCTACGAGGGCGGCGTCCAGCGCACGGCGGATGGGACGTACGTCTTCGTGACGGTCGAAGACGCGCCGCTCTCCCGCGTGGAGGAGGCGGCCAGTGCGCTCGTCTCGGTGGAGTCGGTCCAGCGCGTCAGCCGGGACGGTCAGCGGGGCGTGCTGCGGATTCGGCTCGCCCAACCGTTCCTCGCGCTCGAACTCGCCGACCACGGCGCGGTGTTCCGGAGCGCGACCGCGACGCCGACGCGGACGAGTCTCGTCGTGGACGTGCCGGAGAGCGTGGACACGCGCCACGTCACGCAACTCGTCCGGGAGTCGTTCGAGACCGTCGAACTCCAGTCGAAGCAAGAGGTGGACGATTCGGCGGAGTACGACCTCTACGAGCGCTTCCTCGACGCGTTGACGGACCGGCAGTTGGAGGTCGTCCAGACCGCGTACTACAGCGGGTTCTTCGAGTCGCCGCGCGAGAGCACGGGCGAGGACGTGGCGGCGATGCTCGACATCTCCCCGGCGGCGTTCTACAAGCACGCGCGCACCGTACAGCGGAAATTGTTCGCGGCGCTGTTCGAGGAAACCCACGTCGCCCCGCCCGCCAGAGGGTTGAATAATTAACCCCGTCGTCGGCGCGTGGTTCGATAGTCAACTAGAACGTATTCCCTAATACACCTATTACTAGTCGACTGTGTCCCGGTCGCCCGGGACCGAGAACACATGAGAGACGTCGACCCAGACCAGATCGACGAGACGCCGTACGAGTGCTTCGACTGCGGGAACATCATCGTCACCGAAACCCATCCCGGGAACTGCCCGGACTGTAACGGCCCCCTCCGAAACCGATACACACCCCTCGAATAACTGATGTCGACACCAGCCACAGACAGCGTCGCGAGCGCCGACGAAGCCGACCACGAAGAACCGGAAACCGCCCTCGAAACCGCGCGGCGACAACTCCACCACGCCGCGGAACACCTCGACATCGACGAGAACATCGTCGAACGACTCAACTACCCGAAGAAAGTCCACGAGGTCACCGTCCCCATCGAACGGGACAGCGGCCGCGTCGAGGTGTTCACGGGATATCGCGCCCAACACGACAGCGTCCGCGGCCCCTACAAGGGCGGCATCCGCTACCACCCCGACGTCACGCGCGACGAATGCGTCGGCCTCGGGATGTGGATGACGTGGAAGTGCGCCGTGATGGACCTCCCGTTCGGCGGCGCGAAGGGCGGCATCGCCGTCGACCCGAAGGAGTTGAGCGACGACGAGAAAGAACGCCTCACCCGGCGGTTCGCCGAGGAGTTGCGCGCCGTCATCGGGCCGAACGTCGACATCCCCGCGCCCGACATGGGCACCGACCCGCAGACGATGTCGTGGCTGATGGACGCCTACTCCATGCAGGAAGGCGAGACCACGCCCGGCGTCGTCACCGGGAAACCCCCCATCGTCGGCGGGAGCGAAGGCCGAGACGAAGCGCCCGGGCGGAGCGTCGCCATCATCACCCGCGAAGCCATCGACTACTACGACAAGGACATTCGGAACACGTCCGTCGCCATCCAGGGGTACGGGAGCGTCGGCGCGAACGCCGCACGCCTGCTCGACGACTGGGGCGCGAACGTCGTCGCCGTCAGCGACGTCAACGGCGGCATCTACGACACGAACGGCCTCGACACCCGCTCGATTCCCGCCCACCAGGAGGAACCCGAGGGCGTGATGCGCCACGACGCCCCCGCCGACGTCTCGAACGAGGAACTGCTCGAACTGGACGTCGACGTCCTGATTCCCGCCGCGGTCGGGAACGTGCTCACGGCGGCGAACGCGAACGACGTCCGCGCGGACATCATCGTCGAGGGCGCGAACGGCCCGACGACCAGCGACGCGGACGCCGTGTTCGCCGACCGCGACATCCCCGTGATTCCGGACATCCTCGCGAACGCGGGCGGCGTCACCGTCTCCTACTTCGAGTGGCTGCAGGACATCAACCGCCGCGCGTGGTCGCTCGAACGCGTCAACGAAGAACTCGAAACCGAGATGCTCGCCGCGTGGACCGACGTCCGCGCCGAAGTCGAAACCCGCGACGTCTCGTGGCGGGACGCCGCGTACATCGTCGCGCTCTCCCGGGTCGCCGACGCCCACGACAAACGCGGCCTCTGGCCCTGAACTCCCGGGGTCGTCGGACGCGAACGGCTCGTATCGGCGGTGCCACGCGACCGGAGCGGGGTGGCGTACGCGACGCAGACCAGAACGGGACCGGTCCGTAACGAAATGACAGTCCCGATACGGGCCCGCGAACTCCGACGACCCCCTCTATTCACCCCTATGACACGCACGCTCTCACTCGAACCGACAGCCACCATCTCGCCCACCGACCGAATCCGAGACTACGACCAACTCACCCACGACGCCCAGACACGCCTCAGCGAAGCGCTCCGAACCGAGACGCCTCTCGAACTCCCCCAAACACTCGACCACGACATCCGCGACGGCGACGTCGTCAACTACACCCAGTACGTCCGACTCGAACGCCGACGACGTGACTCAGAAACCCCACAGGAGGACTGATGTCAGGAATCACGCTCGCTTCACTCGAACAGAATAGCCGGCTCGACGGGAGTCTCGTGAGCGAAGCGAACGAGACTTAGCAGGACGCGAAGCGTCCTGCGAGTCGCCCCCATTCCCCGCGAACGAAGTGAGCGTGAGAACGGGCTCGACGGGACTCCCGCGAGCGTCAGCGAACGGGAGCCAGCGAGACGCCGGAGGCTCTCGCGGAGTCGCCCCCGTTTTTCGGCGACCGGAGGTCGCCGTAAAAACGGGCTCGACGGGATTTGAACCAACGCGAGACTCGATACACTCGTCTCGCTGGGTTCAGAATCCCGCTCGCTGCGCTATTCGTTCTCGCTTCGCTCGAACAGAATAGCGGGCTCGACGGGTGTTCAGGAACAGGCTTGCGCATGGGGTGGGGAGTATCGTTCTCAGACATCAGACGAGTTCCTCCGTGACAACAGCACGAATCTGCTCACCATTCAACTGCCAGACCACAGCCCCGGCCGTCGTGTCACTCCACGAAGGAACCGGAGCGAGGTCGAACGCGATCTGCTCAACCGAAGACCAATCGACATCCCCGGTCATCGCTCACCACCTTCGAGGAACGCCCACCGACGGTCAGCCTTCTCGCGCTTCGACGCCCGGTCGTAGTGCTTGTCCAGCATATCCTCGGAGGTATCGAGCCGGTCGGAAACGACGCCGCGGGGCACACCGTCGTTCCGGTACTTCGTCACCCGCGCCTTCCGCACGTCATGCGGTGACCGCGCGCTCGGGCAGCTGCTCGCACCGTCCGCAGTTGCCCACTCGCAGATATTCGGCTCCTCACCATGCGGGCACATCAGACCGACCTGACACGGCCGCGTCCACCGATAGAACGTCTGCCGAATCGACGACGGCGACACCCGCCCGTACCGCGTGGTAACGAGCGGCCGCCGCCCGTAGTCGTCCTCGACGGTCTTCCGAGGACCGTCGATGTAGTCCTGAAGCGTCGACGCAACCGACCGACTGATTCGGTTGTACCGTTCGCCTTCGTCATTGTTCTTCAACGGAGTACCAGAATCCGGCCGATGCACGTAGTTCAGCCCGGGCGCTTCACCATCGAGTTCCGCGTCGCGGAGATCGAGCGCGCGCACGCCACCGGTCCGCGCACCAGTATGCCAAATCAGCGTCCAGATCACGTGCTCGCGAGACGCGTACTCGTACTGACCGAGATAGTCCAGAATCGGCGGCACGCGCTCGGGGTCTATCGTCGAATCACTCACCTCCTGGTGCCGCGACAGGGACGGCAGCGACACCCGCTCGTACAGATCACCCTCCACTGCTTCGACCTGTGCGCAAAAGCGGAGGAACGACCGCAGCGTCGCGAGCGCACCGTGAATCGTCTTCGGAGCCAGCTCCTCATCCTGCCCCTTCGAGTAACCGCCGTTCCGACGCCAAATCCTGAACTGGTAGAGATCGCGACCGTCGAGGTCAGCCATGCTGTCGATACCACCATGCTCCCGGCACCACTCCGTAAACGCCCGCAGATGGCTCTCGTGAGACACCTGCGTCCAGTCCGCCGAATCGAACTCCATCGACTCCAAATGAAGTTCAACCGCCTCCTCCGGCGAAATCGGATTCAGATTATCAGCCATGTATGCCCGCCTCTATTTGGCGAGAGAAGTTATAGTTTGCCACCGAAGCCATCGATTAATAGGCGTATATATTTCCCAACAGAGAAGCGATACAGTGTATGAGAAAGTCGGGGAAGTGGATGGTACTCTTAGACGACCGAATCCTCGAACTGTTCGAGGAAACGGGGGAAGAGTACATGTCCCCGACCGAGATAGCGGAGAACGACGTCATCCCCTATACGTCGCAGTACGTGGGTGAACGGTGTAGGAAATTAGCCGAGCATGGTCTACTGCAACCGGTCGGGAACGGAGTTTACACGATGACTGAGGAAGGCCGGGCGTATCTCCGCGAGGAATACAACACCGCAGAGAATGGCGGCATCGAGGTAGAGAGCGAAGACGCCACCGGATTGAGTGAGGAGGACGAAGCCTAGATGTCGGTACGACGGATGGGACGCTGGATGTACCCCGTAGACGAACGTATCCTCGAACACCTGAACGACACCGATTGGGCAACACCAGCGACGATGGCGAGTGAGATCGAGTTCGACCAGCTCGACGCTGACGAGTGTACGATCAGGGAACGCTGCCAGCTCCTCGCTCGCCGCGAACTCGTCGCACCGATGTTCTACAACACAGATGGCGACGAGTTCGAGATAACTCGGTGGGGGCAGGCGTACCTCCGTGGCGACGTCGCGGCCGACATGTTACAATCATATCCATAGAAAAAGATAGATTTAACACCGATAGGAAAGGGAAGTAAACTGTTCAGATGAAAGACCAAACGACGCGACGACGAGTCGTTCGTAGCGCGGGACTGCTTTCAGTAGGCGGATTAACCGCACTCTCTGGGTGCTCAGACGCCGCAAACGACATATCTAACGGAGGCAACACGGGAAGCCTCTCCGTAACAGACAAATCATCCGACACCACGGCGTTCGGGAACGTCGTCGTTCGAGCAGTAGTAGCAAACTCAGGAGAGAACGCGAAGTCAGGAACACTCGTGGGACAGGTCGAAATCGAAGGTGGAGACACCTACACGAAACGACGGAACATCACCGTCCAAGGAGGTCACAGCAGCGGATTCGAACTGAAGTTTGACATCGACTTTGGCGAGTCCCTAAGCGGAGCCAAATACCGTTATAACGCATATATGGAATAGACACAACGGAACCAACTCTCTAAAAAATATCGGCAATCTGTTGAATCCACTCCTCGGCATTGTCATCGCCGTAATATAGGACTTCTCCAGCAGTAGGATTGTATGCAACCCAGCCAGCATCTTCAAGCGTTGGAAGATGCTCATGATGGAGGGAGGTTCTCAACCGCTCTTCCGACTGATTAGACACACCGCGCCGTTTCATATGAGACACGAGGCCGTCAATTGAACTACGGTGCGACGTAGTGAAGCTCTCAAAGAAATAGACGATTTCCCGACGAACATGGTGCTTCAAAATATAGAGCAGCTGGTCTACATCCGGTGCTTTATCTGGGTAACAGGCTTTGTCTGCCATAATTTAACATTATAGATTATGCTCAATATACCTAACGGCGAGAGCGGCCGTCACCCCCCATTGAGGGGGGATTCGGCCGCTCGACCGACCGCCCGGCAGACAGCCGGGACGGGACAACATCAGTACGAAACGGCCGCTATCCACCGAACAACTGGTGCGCAACAGCATCAGGATGATACTCCGTATCGGCTTCGGGGAGATCACCGAGGTTCCGCAACGTCTCTGCATCCTCACCAACGCCGGAGCGAAGCTCCGCCGCGTACTCCTCGACGTGCCCGTCGTCATCGAGGACGCGCTGACAGTGCAGCTGCACCGAGTCAGGCATCTCCCGCAGGTGTTTCGCCACACCCATCCCGTCTTCGCGATGCGCGAGGAACAGCATCACAGCATGCCGCTTCGCCGCGAGTCGCGTTATCTCACCCATCCGCTCACGCACCTGGTGCGAGTTCGAGGTCCCCTCAGCGTGGTCAAGCGACGCGTCATCAACCAGCACCAGCTTCCGGCGCTCCGGCTGCGCTTCGAGCACGCCTTCGAGTTCGTCGATGGTTTCGACTTCCCGATAGTCGTCGAGCCACCGCGCCGAAATCTTCTCCCGCGGCACGTTCCCGACGACGAGCAAATCCTCGACGAATCGGTCGGTGAGATCCACGCCGAGGAAGCCGACATTCGTCTTCCCGTTGTTCGTCCCGCCGGTCAGGACGATGATGCGACCGACGTACCGCAGCACCTTCCAAAACTCAGCGAGCGCCTTCACGTATCCAGTGTCGAGGTCGTTATCCGTGATACCCGTCTCGAACGCGACTTGCGACGAGTTCCCGGCGGCAATCGCTTTCGTCGCGCGTTCCGAGCCGGTAATCGCGATAGCGTCACGCGCACGGCGCGTCGACGCAAACGACCCATCCTTCCCGGCATGGTTCCACGCACGAGCACGAAACGCGAGGTTCTTCGCGAGCGAGGACGGCACACGACCTGTCCACTCCGGAAGATCGACCTCATCCTCGGCGCGAAGCTTCTCACGAAGCTTCGCAGGGTCAAGGTCAGACAAGCGCGAACACCCCGACGACGAACAGCAGTCCGAGAACATTCAGCACGATACCACTCACGACGAACCGATTGAATTCGTAAACCTTAGTCATCGTTCTGGGAATCCGCGCGAGCGAGGTCGCCCGCATTCTCAACCACTTCAGCCGCTTCGTCCGAGAACTCCTCCCCGGACTCCACTCCGTCACTATCCGCCTCGAACGCGTCCAAACCGTCCGGACGCGCCTCTCCGAGTGAGTCGAGCATCTCACGGATGCTCTGCCCATCCGGGAGCGTCATCTCGTCAAACTCGGAGTCCGACTCAGCGACCAGCTTCTCGGCCATCTGCCGGACCCGCGCACGGAACGTGCGTTCGAGTTCTCCGAGTTTCACGAGGTCTTCCTCCTGTTCTTCCCAAATCTGCTCCGCGAAGAACAAATTGTTCTCCAACTCGTGCGGACTCATCACCGACCGCGTCGTCCCAATCGCCGTTAGCGATTCGCGGTCGAACATCAGCACGAGGTCGATGGGCGGCGTCGTTCCGAGCGACACCGTGTCGCCCCACCGGAGTTCGAGGTCTTCGTACTCGTCGGGGTCGAGCCACTTCAGCCCGAACTTCGGCGGATGACTCCGCGGGTCGAAGTACATCACGCCGTGCTGGTCAGGCGCGCGCGACCGATAGATCGCGAGCGGAACCGCGACCATCGACGCGACACCCTGCGAGACGAAGAACGCCAACAGCATCACGGGCAGCCACGCCGGAATCGACGGCAGCCCGACCGTCGCCGCGATCACGACGAGGAAGCTGATACCGAGCAGCGCGACGAGCGCGACAGCGAACAGCCACCAGCGCCAGCGGTACAGCACCCCGCCTTCTGACTCGTGGACCGCGGGCAGGTTCTTCGGGTTCTCGGCGCTCATACGATGTCCTCCCGCCGCTTCAAATGGCTACTGACGACACCGAAAATCACCACGGTCGAACCCACGCCACCGACGCCGCCCGCGATAGCGACGAACCACATCGCGCCCGACGGGACGAGCGACGGTCCGACACCACCAGCACCGGGTTCCACCGCGTTACTCCACGCGTACTGGTGTTCAACGTCGAGCGACACCACGATGGTCTGGTCGCCATCCCGAACGGACGCTGGCACCTTCACGAGCACCGTCGAGTCCGGCGGCACCGTGAACGACACACCGGACACGTACCCGTGCCCGGAGCTGACGATATCGTTCGAGTCCGTCGCCCCGAGCGTCATCGGACTCGCCTGCGAGTTCTGCATCGTCACTAGCGCATACCCGTCCGTGTGCCACTCCACGCCGTGAACCGTCACGCCGTCGATGATAGTCTCCTCAACGCTCCCGACCGACGCGTCGTCGTCGAGGAGCTGCACGATACCGTAGCCCGTACTCCGGTAGTCGTTCGCACCGGATGCCGGGCCGTTCGTCGTCGTGCTGTTCGTAGTCGAGATCGGGTCCGGTGCGCCCGCCGCGGGCGCGACCATCGAGACCGCGACAGCCACGACTACCAGCAGCAGCAGTGTTCGTTTCATAAATGAAGTGAAGGGGGTTAGCCGCGCAGTTCGCCCAACAGCAGGGGCAGGAGGAACGGGAGCGCGAAGATCGCGACGCCGCCGATGACGACACCACCGATAACGAGCTTCCACGGGACACCCGCGAGCGGGTTGGGAATCCCGATTGTCGGGAGGAGGTTGTCGAGCCAACTCGCGACCGGGTTGTCGCCGCCGCCACCGCCGCCGGTGGCGTCTTCCTGGTTCTTGTCGTTGTCCTCGTCCATGATGTTCATGAGCTTCACCCACTGCTCGTGGTTCTGCTCGATGAGCTTCTGAAGCCGAGTGACGTTCGTCGTCCGCACGTCGTTTTCGTGCTGGGTCGCGTTCTCGACCTCCTGGTCGTCGGCGTTCGTGATCGAGCCGATGGTGATGGTCCCCGAGGAGACCATCGCCGTCGCCCCGTGCACGTTCGTCACGTACGTCCCGTTCTCCCAGTGCCCGTCCTCAGTCTGATAGAGGATATGCACCGGATTCTCCAGTTCCTTCCCGGAGCCGATGGTGTAGCTCTCGCCGTTCGTCCACGACCCGTTGGGCGGGTTGGATTCCGTAGCGAGCCAGCCCTCGTACGTGAGCGACGAGTTCAGCTCTTGACCGTTGACCGTCGCGCCGGATTGGACGGTGACGGTCATCGTCTTCTGCACGTCCGAGAGACCGAGGCCGAGGCTGTTCAGCTGGGCAGCGAGCCACGACTGTTCGCCGCGGTCACTCGTCTCGGCGTAGTGGTTCATCCACCACGACGTCGTGTGGATGTTCGTCGCGTTCAGGTCGCCGGACTCGAACCCGGCGTACATCTGCGAGAGCATCCCGCTCGTGTCGTTCCCGAGCGTGTCCATCACGTCGTTGTCGATGGTTTCGAGACGATTGTGCTTTTGAGCAAACTCGTTCGTGTAACCGGTGACCACGCTGGACGATTCGTTTTGTATGTCGCCCCACGACCCGGTATTGCCCTCGTTGTGGACGGCAATATCAGTCGGCACGAACTCTTTGGAGATGGTGTAGAAATCATTTCCATTGGTTCGGATAACCGTCTCACCTTGGCCGAACTCAATTGTGATTTCACCGTCTGAAGCGACCGATGACGTGGTTATCGGACCGTTCGAGTCACTAATACGGAGCGACCCATCCGAGTCCTCCATCTGAATTAAGTAGTCTCCGAGCGTGAAGTCCGTCCACGGTGTCGAGTCGGTGCCTGTGAACGAATAGTTAAATGACCGACTAGGATTGATAGTGGCTGTATTGATGACAGACTCCCAACGACCCGATTCAGGGTCGTAGACCTGCACAAGCAGGTCCTCGTTCAACGGGTTAATCGTGTCACCGAGCGAGATGTTCGTAAGATTTCCATCCGTTGAAAGCCTGTACGGGAGTGGAACCGAGACTTTCCGACTATCAGCGAGCGTGATGTTCGTCGCGTACATCCCGCCGACGCCAACATCCGGGTTGGTAACAGGCTCGACGTTGTACCCGTATTCGAACTGGCCGGAGTCGTTGATGTAGCCGATACGAACGTTGTCCATCACGCCACCGTCCGCAGCTTGCGTGCGGATGCGAGCGACAGAGTTCATCGCACTCAGGTACTGCTTCCAGAGCTTCAGCTGTTGGAGCGCGACCCGATGATGCGCCGCCATCTTCGCCTCGGAGATCGCGTGGATTTCAGAACTTCCGTTCGCGACTTCCGTCGCGAACTCCGTCCGCGCGTCACCGAGCGCGGGATTCTGCATCTGATCCGTCCACTGACTCCACTCGGTCATGTACTGCTCGATGAACGACCGGGTTTCGAGCGCGTCGACGGCGACCGCCCGCGCGACCTCCGCCTCAGAGTCAACAGTGTACTCCTCAACGTTATCGTAACAGGGGTTCGTGGGCGGTTCAACGGACCCAGTGTACGCGGACAAGCCGCTTCTCACGGTCCCCGTGATCATCCCGAGCAGGTTCTCCTGCGAATCACTACAGCGCGTGACGGACACGTCATCTGTGTAGGTCGAGCCGGTCGCTGCCGCTCCGGGGGTCGCGGCGAGCGCCACACCCCCGAACACAGTCGAGCAGAGCACGAGCATCAGCAGCGCGGTCGAAAACAGTTCTCTACTCATCGCGGTCACCTACTGAGAATCGCGCCAACGCCCATCGTCAGCGCGAACGCCGCCATCTTGCCGTAGATGCCGAACGCGTGCACACCGTCCTGTACGATAGGGAGCGCGCTGTACGCGACCATGAACGCCGTGACACCGACGACGTATGCTTTCTCGAAGTCGTGGTAGTACTCGAAGTTCCGGGTGTTCGAGCTGGCGAACGAGATCGCGAAGAACGCGATGGTGGCCCCCATCGGGTAGTACTTGTGCTGGGTGAGGAAGTTCACCACCGGGTCGAGCAACCCGAACATGATGAGCGACGACAGCCCGAACGCGAGCATCATCGCCGCCGCACCGATGTTCACCACGGAGAGTGACTTCTGCAACGACCGCATACTGTTGCGCGCCATTATTCGGTGCGCACCTCGTACACCGTGCCCTCACCGCGTTCAGTCTCGTACGTCTCGCCCGTGTTCTTGATGCCGATCACGTCACCGCGACCAACGTTCGCCTGGTCGATCTGCCGGTCGACCGAGGCGTTACCCCACATCAGCTTCTCCTCACCGGGACCGAGCGAAATACGGTAGACACGACTCCCGTACTCACCGCAGTCCTCGCGGACCTTCCGCAGCTCACCGACGACCGACTCACCGTCTTCGAGGTCGAGCCAATCGTCGGAATCGTCACCGAGATCGTCTTCGTCGTAGTCAGTTTCTACCGGGTTCAGTGCAGCGAAACCACCGGAATCGTCTTGATCGGACGCCATTGCACGCTAACATACTAGAGGGAACGACTAGGCGACTGACATGGTTCGGTGAAAGTAAAAACGCGAAAGAGTCTGTTGACTCTCGCTTAGTTCACCCCGCTTTCTACACGAACAACCGACCGATAGATGTCGGGGAATTCAACCACTCTACCCAGTAACAAGTTTGATAAGACGACTGTTACAATCGTTCGATAGATGCGACGCCGAAAATTGCTTGAAATCGCGGGTATTGCAGGCATCGGAGGACTCGCCGGATGCACTGATTCAATTCCTGGTATGAGCGGAAGCGAGAGTACTATTCAGGACTCGGATGGTGACGGTGTGATTGACTCCGAGGATTATGCGCCACAGGATCCCGATGTGCAGGAAAAAAGCGACATAACAGGGAATAACAGTGGTTCAAAGGAGAGTACGCCCACGGAGACCGCGACTACGAATGACAGAACCGAAACGAAGGACAGACTTATCAAATATTACAAACAGGGACGCTCAGAGTACGGAGATGACATTCAAATCTTGACAGCTGCAATGAACCATGTAGACAATGACGACCTCGATTCAGCGCACCAGTCGGCGAAAAGCGCACGAGGGGGGTTCAAACTAGCTCGGACGAAGTTTGATGCTGCTCTTGGGCAAAGCAAAACTCTCAACAATTCAGATGCGTCGGATATATGTAAACGTGCGTACTCCTCCGCGGACGCTATGCATTCTGCTGCAGATACCCTGCTCACCGCGATTGAGTACTTACAGAACGGAAATAAAGACAAAGCGGACGAGGCTATAGGCGATGTAGGGGCATACTTACAGGCCGCAGAAAATAGCTCCCCGCGGAAGGTAAGCCGACTGAAAGCAGCGATTGGCCGATAAGGACTAGACAGCTGCTTCAATAGATACGACTGAGACCATTACGCGGGATTACGCACCTTATCAACGAGTTCGAGACCAGCCTCGAAGTGTTCCGGTGCGAGACCAGCACGCGCCAGTACCCCAAGTGGTTCCAGTTGTGTGTTCGCCGCGAGCTTTCGGACCCGTTCGAGATCGTCTTCGAGTGCCCGCTGTTCTGTGAAGGAGCGTTCGCGCACCATCGGGTCCGGGTCGAGCAGCGAGAACCACTCGTCGACGTGGAGCGACCCGAGCGACCAATCATCGACGACGTTCGCGAGACGCAGCTCACCGCCACAGCTACACGCGTCCGGCGCACTGTCCCGCCACGGGTCGAGGTCGCGCGCGAGTACGTCGCACTCACAGACCACGTAGGTTGCCGGGTCAGAGAGGAACTGAGCAACTTCCGCACGGGTTTTCGGGAGTGTCGGCAGCTTCAACGGTCGCATATCAACACCGCCACCTGACGCCGGGCGTTCCTCACCGTCCGATTCAATAATCGCGTCCATCCGCCACTGCGGAGGCCGATTCACCGACTCCGTGACAGTTCGGACGCCCCAGTGCGGGTCTACCGCTGTTTCGCGTGATACGGCTTCCGTCGCGGACGGCCAGCGTTCACCGAGCGGCGTATCGAGCCAGTCCCCATCCTCGTCGTTCTCCTCCTGGTCGCCCGCGCCGTCCGCAGCGGGAACCTGCACGCTGTGTTCGCGCCGTGCAGCGGTAAGCGTCTCGTAGTGCTGTGGAATCTGCCACGGACTCCCGCAACAACCACATTCGTAATCGACGCCACGTCGCGACGAGCGTACGATACGCTCACCGTGGTCGAGCGTCTGTGTCGCCCGGTCAGACTCGTACCGCTGCTTACACGCGTCCGCCGCTATCGCGGAGTTCGCCGTCATCGAACGAGTCGCCTTCTGACTCATCGTGCTCCACTGTGTCGCCGCCCACGCGATATACGCGGGCGGACGTTCGAGGAAGTCTTCTTCGGCGCTGCTGATGTACTCCGCGGCGTACGCACTCCACGACTCCACGTCTTCGTCGCCACTCCACGGCTCATCGCCGATCCGTCGAACCGACACGGAATCGTCACCATGCGCGGACTCGCCAGCGAGATCGCAGACTTCGACGTGCTTGTCGATCACCGAGCCGAGCGTGTCCTCGAGGACGTTCGTGCAGTCGCCGGAACCGATTGGGGCGGCGTCGAGCAGGACCATTACGTGATGGTGGCCGTATCCGTGGTTCATGCCGCCGCCGGGGTGCGGTTCGCCCTGTTTGTGGTAGACCCAATCGGTCACGTTGAGCGCGTCCAGTTTATCGTAGAGGCGTTGGTACACGCCGTCACTCCACGAATCAGCGATAGCGCGGTCGTGGTCAGCGGGACCGATACGTTCGTCGCCGGGCTTCGAGCTGGCGGAGAGCGTGAGAATCACGCTGTGCGGGTTCTCGTACTCGCCAGTGTTCTCTCCGCCACTCGGTCGTGTTCCGCCGACGGTTTCGCGTTCGATGGCTTTGAGGCGGGCAATTTCTCGCGCGCAGTAGCTCGGTTGCCACGAGTTTTCGAGTTCAATCTCGAACGCATCGTACTCCGGTGAACCTTCGTAGCCGCGTGCGAGCCGTCCGCGCCGTCCTCGCGCGTTTTCATACCACGCGAGCATCGAGGCGATTGCATCAAGCCACGTCGCCGCATATCGTTCTGAGACCTCAGTAACTGTCGCGGACCGTTCCATCGGGCGGAGCGGTTCCGTTTGGGACTCTGTGAGAACTTCTTCGGTCACCTCACCGCGCAGCTTCATCGCGTTCGACTCGGACAGAGGGACGAGGAGGCGGGAACCGAACTCGTCGTAGATCTCCGCGAGCCGGTGTGCCGGGTGCGGAAGGTCGCGGTCCGGGTCGACTGCTATCTCATCGAGACCGGATTTCTTGATTGCCGTTCTGAGCGCGTGAGCCGTGTTTCTTGAGTTAGTCTGGTTGGCTGGCCGAGACCGCACCGCAGGGGGTTCGGACGTACTCACGCGCACACCCCACGCGCAGCTCTTCGTACTGACGCTCCGTTCCGGAACGAGGACGGCCGCAAACCGCGCGCCCTGTGTTCCGGGCGCGGCGCTCCGCGCCGTGCCGGGCTTTCACCCATCCTCCACTCCGCTTCAGTTGCATCCGACGGGAACCCGCACCCACGCCGGAGGCGGTGACCGTGCCCGGTCACGCGTCAGCGAGGAGAACCGCGTTCGTCGCCCACCGGAGGTCCGGCTCGATCTGGTCGACCGGCTCACCGCGGTCGAGCACAGGAACCGAGTGACAGCCGCGACACTCACGGTAGCGAGTGCAGCGAGCAGTGACCGGATTGAAACAGACCTCCTGACAGGAGTGACAGTGATAGAGCAGATACGAGGCAAAGTCCGTCACCTCGAACCACCCCGATTTGCGAACGCGAACGCACGACGACGCAGACCCGCGTTCCGCAGCCTGTTTGGGTCATTATTTGACGGTGGCAAGAAAGAAGAGGCGCGGCGTTTCTGGACCGCTACGCTACGCTGAAGAGTGTTTAGGGATTGTATCCGGAAAACGCCGCTCTCGTACGGGCTCGACGGGATTTGAACCCGCGGCATCTTGGTCCGGAACCAAGTGCTCTGTCCACTGAGCTACGAGCCCTCGGTGTTCGATAGTGGGGTTTCGGCTTTAACGCTTCTGGAGTCGGTTTCGGAACGTCGAAGGTCGGGAAGCGTGAAGGGGGCGTCGAGATGGACGTTCACGGGGTCGAGGTTCGTGGTGTCGATGTCGATTCGGAGACGCGGTGTGCGCACTACGACTCAGAGGTGGACGTTATCGCGATTCGGTTCCCGTGTTGTGAGACGTATTTTCCGTGTTTCGAGTGTCACGAGGCGGTGGCGGACCACGACGCCGCGGTGTGGCCGGCGGATGCGGCGGACGCGGAGGCGGTGCTCTGTGGAGTCTGCGGGCGGGAGTTGTCGGTTCGGGAGTATCTCGATTGCGGGAACGAGTGTCCGGGGTGTGGCGCGGCGTTCAATCCCGGGTGTCGGCGGCACTACGACCGTTACTTCGCGGCGGACTTGGTTTAGGTCTCCGCGGTCGCGTCGGTGTCGGTATCGGTGTCAGCGTCGTCGTCAATGACGGTTTTCTTCCACGTGCCGCGAAGGAACCACGCGACGGCGACGACCGCGCCGAGGACGTTCCCGAACGCCATCCCGATCCAGATGCCGAGCGCGCCCATACTGAGGAGGAAGACGAGGACGTAGACGGTGGCGACGCGGCCGATCCAGAGCGTCACCATCGAGATTCCCATCGCAGTTTTCGTGCTGCCCGCGCCGCGGAACGCGCCGAGGACGACCTGGAGGACGCCGATGAACACGAACTCGATGGTGCGGATGCGGACGTACTGACTGCCGTAGTCGATGGTCGCCTGCACGTTCGGAACGTCGGGGCCGAGGAAGACGGAGACGATGGGTCTGGGGAATAGCGCGGCGACGACGGCGATGACGAGGAGGACGCCGGCGGCGACCTTGGCGGCGAGGTGGACGGCGCGCTCCGCGCGGTCGGCGTTCCCCGCGCCCAGGTTCTGCCCGACCATGGTGTTCGTCGCGCGTCCCAGGCCCATCGCGGGGAGGAAGACGAGGCTGACGAGGCGGTTCCCGAGGCCGAACGCGGCGACGACCGGCGGCGCGAACGACGCGACCATCGCGGTGAGCGAAATCATCGCGAGCGCGCTCGTGGACTGTTCTGCGGCGCTCGGCGTGCCGACGCGCACGATTTTCGAGACGAACGAGAAGTCGGGATAGAAGTCGGGGAGTGAGACGTCGGGGCCGGCGTCGGTGAAGAAGAGGACGTAGATACCGATGAGCGCGGCGACGAATCGGGCGAAGATGGTGGCGATGGCCGCGCCGACGATGCCGAGTTTCGGGAATCCGAACCAGCCGAAGATCAGCACGGGGTCGAGGACGACGTTGAGGAGGACGCTGACGAACATTACCCGCATCGGGGTGCGCGTGTTACCGTACCCCCGCATCAGACTGGAGAAAACGAAAAACCCGAAGAGTGCGGGGAGGCCGAGGAAGAACACTTCCATGTAATCACCGGCGAGCGGGATGACGACCGCCGCGGTTTCGGCGTCGGCGGGGATGACCGAGAGCATGTCCCGGGTGAAGAAGTGGCCGACCGTGCCGAAGACGACGGCGAGCGTGACGACGAACCCCATCGTCTGCGCGGCGACCTTTCCCGCGGACTCCTCGCTCTTCGCGCCCGTGTACTGGGCGACGAGAATCGACCCGGCGGTGGTGAATCCGCCGCCGACGGAGATGAGGAAGAAGATGAGCGGGAACGCGAGACTGATAGCGGCGACGGCGTTCGAGGAGAGGCGGCCGAGCCAGAAGGTGTCCGCGAGGTTGTACGCGACCTGGAGGAGTTGGATGACCACCATCGGCCACGCCAGTGACAGCATCGGGCGGATGAGGTCTCCCTCCGTGATGCTGCTCTCTACTCGGGATTCAGTCACTATAGTGAGAAACTTGACGGGGTGAAATGAGGGCTTCGAAACGAATCAGGGGGTCTCGCTCGTCTCGAGCGAGAAGTCCGCCATCGGATACGCCTGGCACGTGAGGACGTAGCCCTGGTCCATCTCGTCGTCGCTCAGCGTGTCGTTGTTCCCGTGCCGGATGAACTCGTGGGCGTCACCGTCCGTGATGTGGGCGCCACAGGAGAGACACTGGCCTTCCCGGCACGCGTACGGGAGGTCCCAGCCCTCGTCCTCGCCGGCTTCGAGCAGCGTTTCGTTGTTCGCGACTTCGATAGTCGAACCCTCCTTGACGAACTCAACGTCGAAGTACTCGATTTCGTCCTCCGGAATCGACGAGGGGTCGAAGCCGGTTTCTTCTTCTTCCTCTTCTTCGCCCTCGCCTTCACCGGCGACGACTGCGCCGCCGACCGCGCCGCCCCCGACGGAACGGCTGTACGGCTCCTCGAATCCGGGGTCTTCGACCGTCGACGCACGCCGCGCGAGGACGTCTTCCGTGATGTCCTCGGGTGCGGGCCGACTCGCGCTGCGCGTGAAGTGCATCACCACGAGCGCGCCGACGACGACGGCCCCGAGCCCGAGACCCACTACGTCAACCATACCCACGGCTACGGAGAGGGGGGTTAAGTTGGTTGTGATACCACGCACCACGGACACCTGCGGTGTTTTGGGGTCGCGGCCCCTCGAGGACGTATGGACCGCACCAGCATCGAGACGGTCTCCGTCCTCGTCTACGACGGATTCGACGAACTCGACGCGATCGCCCCCTACGAGGTGTTCGAGAACGCCGGCCTCGACGCGCGCATCGTCAATCCGCACGGCGAACCAGTCGTCACCGCGAGCCACGGCCTCCGCGTCGAATGCGACCCCGACCACACCGACCCGGACCTCGTCCTCGTCCCCGGCGGCGGCTGGAACGACCGCGACAGCCCCGGCGCGTGGTCCGAATACGAGGACGGCACCGTCCCCGACTACCTCGGGGACGCCCACGACGCCGGCGCGACCGTCGCCGCCGTCTGCACCGGCGGCATGCTCCTCGCGAAAACCGGCCTCCTGGAGAGTCGACCAGCGATCACCCACCACACCGCCATCGACGACCTCGAAGAACACGGCGCGACGATAGCGGACGCCCGCGTCGTCGACGACGACGACCGCCTCACCGCCGGCGGCGTCACCTCCGGACTCGACCTCGCGTTCCACCTCGTGGAGACGATACGCGGACCCGAAGTCGCCGACCGAGTGAAACGAGAAATGGAGTACGAACCCCGCGGCGACGTGCTCGTAGTGGACTAACCCGAAACTCGCGTATTCCGTGGTCCTCACTCCGTTCGCGCCACGCCGGCTCGCGTCTCGCTACGCTCGCGCTCGCGTATTCCGTGGTCCTCACTCCGTTCGGACCACGTCGTGCCTCCCGAACCCATACCGAAGCCGATTCGCGAGTCTGCGCGAGAACCGTCCCTCGCTCCGCGAGTCGAAGCGTTCGGCGAGCGCCTGATAAATCAGGGGAACGGGGACTTCCTGCTGGAGGGCTTCCTGCACGGTCCACGTGCCCGTGCTTCCGCCGGAGACGTGGTCGGCGACGTCACCGAGGTCGTTTCCTTCTTCCCGGAACGCTTCCTCGCAGAGTTCGAGGAGCCAGGAGCGGATGACCGCGCCGTTGTTCCAGGTTCGCGAGACTTTCTCGAGGTCGAGGTCGTAGCGGCCGTTCGCGAGGAGTTCGAAGCCTTCGCCGTAGGCCTGCATGAGCGCGTACTCGACGCCGTTGTGCACCATCTTCACGTAGTGACCGCTCCCGGCGGGGCCCATGCGGTCGTGGCCGTCGGGGCCGGTGGCGACGGCGTCGAAGACGGGCGTGAGTTCGTCGTACGCCCACTCGGGGCCGCCGACCATGAGGCTGAATCCGAGTTCCGCGCCCGCGGGGCCGCCCGAGGTCCCGCAGTCGAGGTAGGCGGCGGGGCAGAACTCGGCGCGGCGCACGGAGTCCTGATAGTAAGAGTTCCCGCCGTCCACGACGATGTCGTCGGAATCGAGGTGGGATTCGAGGTCGTCGAGCGCGGCGTCCACGGGGTCGCCCGCGGGGACCATCAGCCAGATGCGTTTCTCGTCGCCGAGGCGTTCCGCGAGGTCGGTGATGGAGTCAGCGGGGGTCGCGCCCGCGTCCGCGGCGTCCGCCACCGCGTCCTCGTCGATGTCGAACGCGACCACGTCGATGCCCGCGTCGAGACATCTGTCCACGACGATGCGGCCCATTCGTCCGAGTCCGAGTACGCCCAGTTGCATACCCGTACGGGGGGAGGCCACCCCTATAGCGGTGGGGATTCGCCGTCGCGGGAGAGGACGTTCCGGAGCGCGCGTATCGCCGCGACGCGGAGTTGGACGCGCTGCCGTCGGTAGGGCCCGAGTTCGGGTGAGTCGTCGCTGGTCGCCATACCCACCAATAGTTTAGGGTAGCCTAAAAGCGTAGCGCGTCAGGTTCCGATGTCGAGTTCGCGCTTCAATCGGTCCCGGTCGCCCGTCTGCGCGTCCCAGAGCGCCGCGTACACCCCGTCCGCATCGAGCAATTCGTCGTGCGTCCCGCGTTCGGCAATCTCGCCGCCCTCGACCACGAGAATCTGGTCCGCGTCCTTCACCGTCGAGAGGCGGTGCGCGATGCTGAAGGTGGTGCGGTCCTCGCTCAACCGGTCGAGGGACTGCTGGATGAGGAACTCCGTCTCCGTGTCCACCGCGGACGTCGCCTCGTCCAGTATCAGAATCTCGGGGTCCTGCAGGACGGTGCGCGCGATGCTGATGCGCTGGCGCTGGCCGCCGGAGAGCTTGACGCCGCGTTCCCCGACGCGGGTGTCGTAGCCGTCGGGCATCGACTCGATGAACTCGTGGGCCTCCGCGGCCTTCGCGGCCTCGACCACGTCCTCGCGGTCGGCGTCGAAATGCCCGTACTTCACGTTCTCGGCGATGGTGCCGTCGAAGAGGAACGTGTCCTGGCCGACGTAGCCGACCGCGCCGCGCAGGCTCGCGAGCGTAACGTCTCGCACGTCGTGGCCGTCCACCCGGATTTCGCCGTCGTCCGCGTCGTACAACCGCATCAGGAGTTTCAGAATCGTGGACTTCCCCGCGCCGGTCGGGCCGACGAGCGCGACCGTTTCGCCGGGGTCCGCGTCGAAGGAGATGCCGTCGAGAACGGTCTCCTCGTCGTAGCCGAACGTCACGTCGTCGTACTCCACGTCGCCCGCGACGGGCGAGATGTCCACGGCGTCCGCGTCGTCCTGAATTCGCACGGGGATGTCTCGCAGGCCGAACACGCGCTCGGACGACGCTTTCGCGTTCTCGTACTGGTCGACGATGTTGCTCACTTCGGCGAGCGGCGTGACGAACCGCTGGGTGAGCAGGATGAACGTCACGAACTCACCGGTCGACAGCGACCCCGAGAAGAACAGCGGCGGGCCCTGGAAAATCCAGAGGCCGCCGACGACGAACGTGATGGCGAAGGCGAGGCCGGCGAGCAGTTCCATGCCGGGCCGGTAGAGGTAGTTGAGTTTCAGGACGCTCATCGTGTCCTGAAAGAGGTTGTAGGACGCGTCGCGCACGCGACCGGTCTCGTAGTCCTCGGTGTTCGAGGTCTTGACGAGTTCGACGCCGGAGAGGGAGTTCTCGAGGCGAGTGTTGAGGTCGCCGACGCTCGCGCGCTGGGCGACGTACCGCGGTTCTATCTTCTTCATGAACCAGACGGTGAGAACGACGATAGCCGGGATGGCGACGAGGGTGACCGCGGCGAGCTGCCAGTTTATCCAGAACATGATGCCGGCGATGCCGAGCACCATCACGCCGAGGCGCGCGGAGTTCTGGAGGGCGTTGTCGAGGAAGACTTCCAAATTGCTCGCGTCGTTGTTCAGCACGCTCATGACCTCGCCCGTCTGCTTGTCGTCGAAGAACGTCATGTCGAGGCGCTGCATCTTCTCGAACGAGTCCGTCCGAACCTCGTGCATCACGCGGTGGGCGAACAGGTTCGCGGCGACGCCGTACAGCCACGTGAACACCGCCGTGAGGACGAACGCGGCGACGATGGCGACCGCGGCGAACCGGAACTGCACCGCGTCGGGCGCGTTCGCAGGCAGCCACGACGCCGGAACGCCCGGGAGCGTGAACGCGGAGTCGTTCGGCGGGAACACGCTGTCGATGGCCGCGCCGAGCAGGAGAGGTGGGAGGAGACTCGCCGCGCGCGCGACGACGTTCGCACCCATCCCCACGGCGAAAAAGCGCCACTCGGGCACGCCGTACTCCGTGAACAGCCGATAGAGCGGACGGTCCACCTGCTCTCTGTACCTGTCGAACACACTCTCTTCTCCGGGCGACGACATCTACCGATGGGTCGATTCCGGGAGGGATGAGGGCTATGGTTCCGGACAGCCTATCGGTCTACCGCCCGCCGGGGGAGGATTCGGGGGTCGCCGTTCTCGAAGGAGACGCTAGCATCGACGCCGAAGACGTCAGCGAGCAATTCTTCCGTGACGACGTCCTCCGGCGGCCCCCAGTCGTAGACGTCGCCGTCTCTGAGCGCGACGAGGTAGTCCGCGAATCGCGCGGCCTGCTGGAGGTCGTGGAGGACGACGCAGACGGTGACGCCGCGTTCCTCGTTGAGTTCGTGGATGACGTCCATCACGCGCAACTGGTGGTGGAGGTCGAGGTAGGTCGTGGGTTCGTCCAGCAGCACGGTTTCGGTCTGCTGGGCGAGCGTCATCGCGATCCACACGAGTTGTTTCTGGCCGCCGCTGAGGTCGCCGAGGTCCTCGTCTCGGAGGTGGGAGACGCCAGTCATCTCGAGTGCGTCCTCGACCGCGAGCGCGTCGGCCTCCGTCCGGCCTTCTAGGAACCCTCGATGCGGGTAGCGACCGTGGTGGACGAGGTCCTCGACCGTGATGCCGCCGGGGGCGTCGTGTTCTTGGGAGAGCAATCCGAGTTCGCGCGCGAACTCCTTGTCGCCGAGTGACGCGACGTCCCGGCCGTCCAGTACGATTTCGCCGGCCGCCGGGGAGAGGTGACGGGCGAGTCCGCGGAGGAGCGTGCTCTTCCCGCTGCCGTTCGGCCCGACCAATGCGGTGACCTCCCCCGCCGGGACGACGAGCGTCTCGCAGTCGACGATCGGTTCGCCGACGCTGTCGTAGCGGAGTTCGAGGTCGCTCGCGCGGAGCTTCGCGTCTGGCTGCTCGTCGCCGGTCGCGGTGCGTTCGCGGCTCTCGGAGGGAGGCGGTGTCTCTGTCATGATTAGAACTCGCTGATGTCGCCGGTGCGGCGCATCAGGTAGAGGAAGTACGGGCCGCCGAGCACGCCCGTCACGATACCGACGGGCAACTGGACGGGGAGCGCGAGCCGGGCGACGGCGTCGGCGACGACGACCAGTGCCGGGCCGACGAACATCGACCCGAGCACGAGTCGCTTGTAGTCGCTACCGACGACGGTGCGGACGGCGTGTGGTACGATGAGGCCGACGAATCCGACGAGACCGGCGACGGCGACCGCCGTCGAGGCGGCGAGGATGGCGAGGGCGGAAAGCCCGAACCGCATGCGTTCGACCGACATGCCGAGCGCGCGGGCGGTTTGCTCGCCGAGCAGGAGGACGTTCAGGTGGCGGGACGCGAGCACGATGAGGGGCGTGACGACGAGCGTCGGGAGGACGGCGAGGCGGACCTGCGCCCAGTCCACGCCGAGGAGGGACCCGCTCGTCCACTGGACTGCGGTCTTGACGGCGGCCGTGCTGTCGAGGAAGTAGAACAGGCCGGTCTGGAGGGACTGGAAGACGGTGGCGACGATGACGCCAGCGAGGACGAGGCGAACGGGACTCGTTCCGCCCTTCCACGCGATGACGTAGACGAGGACGAAGGCGAGTGCGCCGCCCGCCGCGGCGGCGAACGGGAGCACGACGGACGCGCTCGCGGCGAACGCGATGGCGAGGAGGACGGCGAGTCCCGCGCCGCCGCTGACGCCGAGGATGTACGGGCTGGCGAGTTCGTTCCGCGTGACCGCCTGGAAGACGGCACCGGAGACGGCGAGGTTCACGCCGACGAGGATGCCGACGACGACGCGGGGGAGGCGGAGGTTCCAGACGATGACGGCTTCCGTGCTCAGCCAGTCGGGAAGGTCGCCGCCGAACAGGAACGCCCCCCAGAGACGGGCGTTAAAGACGATGTCGGGGTTCGTGAGGACGCGGTAGGTCTGCGAGAACGTCATCTCGTAGGACCCGAACCAGACCTGCACGAAGCCCGCGGCGACGACGGCGGCGACGCTCGCGAGGATGAGCGAGAGGAGGCGGCGGTCGCGCGGCGCGACCCAGCCGCCGTCGACGGTCTTCGCGGCCGTCGTCTCGCTCCTCATATTCGGTTCTCCCGGACGTACGCGCGGATGCGGTCGTCGTCCAGGTGTTCGAGAATGCGGTCGTGCGCGTGCTTCCGCCGTCGTTCGGTTTCCTCGTCGCTCACGCGCGTCGCGAACGCGTCGTCGATGTACTGCTCGCGGAGGTCCGCGAGGCGGTCCGGGTCCGTGTCGTGGTCGTCGGGGATGCGGTTCTCGAACCACTCCCGCCACCGCTCGCGGTCTCCCCAGTCGCCGGCGAACTCGCCGCCGGGGCGAAGCCAGTCGTAGTGCTCTGCGACCCCCGACGGGTAGCCTTCCGCACGCCGGTGGTCCGCGAGGAGCGTGCGTGCGACGTGCGCACCGTTCCCGGCGGCGATTATCGCTTGAGCGTTCCGTTCGCCCGCGGGCGCGGCGACGTAGAGGCCGTCGACGGGTGTTCGACCGTCCGCGTCCGCGTAGTCGTCGTCGAGGTACTCCTCGTCGTGTCCGTCGTGCTCGTGGGGCGTGAACGCGTCGTCGCCGACGACCGGGCGGAGGTACTCGCCGTCGTACCACGCGGCCGCGACTACGTAGCGGGCCGTGAGGTCGCGACCCTCCGTCGTTTCGACGCGGAACCCCGCGCCCGAGTGCGTGACTGACTCCACCACGTCCGTGAGGTAGTCCGCGCCCGTCTCCTCGACGTGGTCGTGTAGGAGCGCTCGCAGCGTCCGTACGTCGATACCGGCCGGGAACCCCGGATAGTTCTCGACGAACGCGGCACGGGGAAGCGCGGCGGTCCCCCGGTCGAAGACGGCGACGTCGAAGCCGTACCGTGCGGCGAACACGGCGGCTCCCGTGCCCGACGGACCGCCACCGACGACGACGACGTCGCGGTCGAAATCGGACATTTCAGACGTCACCGTTGACGACGGCCGAGACGCGCTGTCGGTCGAACAGTTCGCCGTCGAACCCGTAGAGCTGGCCGGCCGTGCGCTCCGTGAGCACCATGTACGTGATAGGTCCCTGGTAGAGGCCGCCCGCCCGGTAGACGTCGCCGTTCTGGACGGCGGTGAGTTCGCTCGCCGTTCCGTCGTCTTCGAGGGAGGTGACGACCGTGTTCCGGAACTCCGCCGCGCTCATGTGTTCGTACCCGCGGAGCATCAGGACGGGCGGGTCGATTTCGAGGAGCGTTTCGAGGTCGATGGCCGCGCGGCTCGCGTGGAAGTCCTTGATGTCGGAGCCCGCGAGCGCGTCCCGGACGCCGAGTTCGCGGAGGTGCTTGAATCCGGTGCCCTCGTCGATGACGTACGGATAGAACGTGGTCGGTGCGTCCCCGACGCCCCAGAGCACGGCGACCGACGGGCGCTCGGACTGTCCGGGGACGACCGGCGCGAGATTTCGCGCGAACTCGTCGTGGATGTCGGTGAAGGCTTCGTAGCGGTCCTCGCGCCGGAAGACGGTCGCGAGTTTCTCGAAGGCCTCGTAGAGCGTGTAGTACCGGTAGTCGTCGTGCCAGGGGTAGTGGTGGGCGTAGATGCAGTTCCCGAAGAAGGGCGCGACGCTCTCCCGAATCTCCGCGACGTCGGTCCGTTTCCAGCCCTTGAAGCGGTTGGCGAGGAAGTTCGGGTCTATCACGTGGACGTCGGCGTCGAGCGCGTAGAACCGCTCCTTCGAGACGCCGTCTTCGTAGAGCGACACGATCTCGCTCGCGTCCACGGAGACGTCCGGGATGGAGTCGTAGTAGTTCGTGTGGTACCGGGAGGTGAGCCAGACGGCCTTCGGCGGTTCGAGGCCGAGCGCGACGCCCATGTCCGCCCAACTGCCGTTGTTCGCGACCCACGTCTCGGGGACCGAGTCGAACGTCACGTCGCCGACCGGCTCCATCGACACCGTGTACGGCGCGTCCGCCCGCGATGTCCTCGTGGTCGTAGTTCCGTCCGTGGTCGTTGGTGAGTTCCCGCGGCTCTGACAGCCCGCGAACGCGGCACCGAGCGCCGCGCCCGCCGTTCCGAGGAAGTTCCGTCGCTCCATACGATTTTAGGCCAGCCTAAAACATATGAAAGCTCTGATTTTTTGGCTCGCCTAAACCGAGGCGGACGGGAACTCTTAAGTCCGCCGGAACGCACCGTTCGGGTATGCGCGTCGCTCTCTCGGTAGTACGTGGGTAAGCGTCACAGTCTCGATTCTGACGCGCCAACGCCGACCAATCGATTAGCGACGACTCCACTCCCATGACAGACGTTCCAAGCGACTACGACCCCGGTGAACTCGAAACGCGCCTCCAACAGCGATGGCTGGACGAGGAAACCTATCGCTTCGACGGCGACGCGAACGACCCAGACACGTCGTACGTCATCGACACCCCGCCGCCGTACCCCACGGGGAATCTCCACATCGGGAACGCGCTCGGCTGGTGTTACATGGACTTCACCGCGCGCTACCACCGATTGCAGGGCGACGACGTGCTGTTCCCGCAGGGCTGGGACTGCCACGGGCTCCCGACGGAAGTGAAGGTCGAGGAGAACCAGGACATCCACCGGACCGACGTCTCCCGGCAGGAGTTCCGCGACATGTGCATCGAGCACACGGACGCGCAGATAGACTCGATGAAGGACACGATGGTGGAACTCGGGTTCAGTCAGGACTGGAACCACGAGTTCCGCACGATGGACCCCGAGTACTGGGGGAAGACCCAGGAGTCCTTCACCGAGATGGCGGAGGACGGCCTCGTCTACCGGGACGAACACCCCGTGAACTGGTGTCCGCGCTGCGAGACCGCGATCGCGGACGCGGAGGTCGAACCTATCGACCGCGACGGGAAACTCCACTACGTGACGTTCCCGGGCGTGGACAACGACGATATCGAAATCGCGACGACGCGTCCGGAACTGATGGCGGCGTGTGTCGCGATGGCCGTCAACCCCGACGACGAACGCTACGAGGGCCGCGAGGGCGACACGTTCGAGGTGCCGCTGTTCGGCCAGGAGGTCGAACTCATCATGGACGACGAGGTCGACCCCGAGTTCGGGTCGGGCGCGGTGATGATCTGCACGTTCGGGGACAAGCAGGACGTGACGTGGTGGGCCGAGTACGACCTCGACCTGCGTGCCGTCTTCACCGAGGACGGCCACCTCAACGAGCAGGCGGGCGAGTATGAGGGACTCACCATCGACGAGGCGAAGGAGACCATCGCCGAGGACCTCGAGAGCGAAGGCTACCTGAACGACACCGAACCCGTCGAGCAGTCCGTCGGCGCGTGCTGGCGCTGTGACACCCCCATCGAGATTCTCTCGAAGGAACAGTGGTTCGTCGAGGTGGACAAGGAGTTCATCCTCGACCTCGCGGAGGACGTCGAGTGGATTCCCGAACACATGCACGACCGTCTCGTCGACTGGACGGAAGGCATGGACTGGGACTGGGTCATCAGTCGCCAGCGCGTGTTCGCCACTCCGATTCCGGCGTGGGAGTGCAACGACTGCGGGCACTGGCACATCGCGTCCGGCGACGAAACCCCGGTGGACCCGACCGAGGAGCCACCCGCCGTCGGCGACTGTCCCGAGTGCGGTTCGTCGAACTGGACGGGCGAAACCGACGTGATGGACACGTGGATGGACTCCTCCATCACGCCCCTCCACGTCTCCGGGTGGCCGGAGAACATCGACTTAGACGAGTTCGAACCGACGAGTCTGCGCCCGCAGGGCCACGACATCATCCGGACGTGGGCGTTCTACACGCTCCTCAGAACTGGCAAACTCACCGACGAGAAGCCGTGGGAGAACATCCTCGTCAACGGGATGGTGTTCGGCGCGGACGGCAACAAGATGAGTAAGAGTCGCGGGAACGTCGTCTCCCCGACGGAGGTCATCGAGGAGTACTCGGCGGACGCGTTCCGGCAGGCGATGGCGCTCGGCGGCCAGCCCGGCAGCGACGTCCAGTTCCAGTGGAAGGAGGCGAAGTCCGCGTCGCGGTTCCTGACGAAACTCTGGAACATCTTCCAGTTCTCCGCGAGCCACTTCGACGAGGACACGCCCGACATCGACGCGCCCGCCTATCGCGACGCCGACGCGTGGATGCTGTCGAAACTCACGCGCGTCGCGGACGAAGTGGAGGCCGCGATGGACGAGTACCGGTTCGACACCGCGCTCCGGGTGCTCCGCGAGTTCGCGTGGAACGACCTCGCGGACGACTACGTCGAACTCGTCAAAGGACGACTCTACAACGGCCGCCCCGGCGAGCGCGACGCCGCGCGCCACGCGCTCTACACGACCGTCTCCGCGGTCACGCGGATGCTCGCGCCCTTCAGCCCCCACCTCGCCGAGGAAATCTGGACGTACCTCCCGGGCACCGAGGGAAGCGTCCACAACGCCGAGTGGCCCGACCTCGACTTCTACGACGAGGCGATGGAAGCCCACGGCGACGTCATCGCCGAGACGGCGAGCGAGGTCCGCGCGTGGAAGTCCGAGACTGGACGGCCGCTGAACGCGGAACTCGACCGCGTGGAACTCTACCTCGAAACCGAAATCGAGAACGCACTCGACACGTACGACCTCTCCGAAACCGTCAACGCGCCCGTCCGGGTCGAACGCGGCCGGCCGAACGTCGAACTCGTCCCCGTCGACGTGGACCCCGACGAGTCCAAAATCGGCCCCGAGTTCCGGAGCGAAGCGGGCGCGGTGCTCGCCGCGCTGAACGACGCCGACCCCGCCGTCATCAAAGCCCGGAAATCAGAGGGCGCGATTCCGCTCGAAATCGACGGTGAAACCGTCGAACTCGACCCCGACATGGTCGAAATCGAGGAGGACTTCCGCGCCGAATCCGGCGAGGAGGTCGCCGTCATCGAGACCGAGTTCGGAACGGCGCTCGTCTACCCCTGAACGTTTTTGCGGGTCGGGGTCGCTGACGCGACCCGCTCCCCGTCACCAGAAATCGGAGATTTCTGGTTTGCGAACGAGACGCTCCGCGTCTCGTTACCGCAAAAACCTTCACTAAAAATGCCGCGAGCGCCGCCGGCGCTCGCGATGCGGTGTCGGAATGACACCGCGGCCGCACCGCCTCCGCTGCCGCCCTGCATCAGCGACCGCTCCGCGACCGCAACGCTCCGCGACCGTCCGCGCGTTCCGGAACCCGACCGCTTTTTCGTGGTTCGGCCGACACGTCGCGTATGGACGAGCGAGTGCGAGAGCACGCGGAGACGATGGTGGACTGGAGCGCGCGAATCAACGAGGGCGACGACGTGGTGCTCTCGGTCGCGGAGGGCGCACACGACCTCGGGGTCGCCGTCGCGGAGGCGCTCGGTGAGCGCGGGGCGAACATTCACACGACGTACGCGTCGGACGAGATTTCGCGCGCGTACCAGCGGGCGCACGACGACGACTTCGACGAGGACCCCGAGTTCGAGCGCGCGCTCTACGAGAGCGCGGACGCCGTGCTCTCCCTCGGTGGCGGCCGAAACACCGCTGCGACGGCGGACGTCCCGGGCGAAACCCGGCAAGCGTTCAACAAAGCGCGCGAGGGAATTCGGGAAGCCAGGATGGACACCGACTGGGTGAGCACGGTGCACCCGACACGGGCGCTCGCCCAGCAGGCCGGGATGAGTTACGAGGCCTATCAGGACTTCGTGTACGCGGCGGTGAACCGGGACTGGCAAGAACTCGCGGACGAACAGGACAAACTCAAATCCCTGCTCGACGACGGCGAGGAAGTCCGACTCGTCAGCGAGGACACCGACCTCACGATGCGCATCGACGGCCGGGTCGCCGTGAATTCGTGTGCGAGCGTCGCCTACGACTCGCACAACCTCCCGTCGGGCGAGGTGTTCACCGCCCCCTACGCGACCGAGGGAGAGGTGTTGTTCGACGTGCCGATGACCATCAACGGCCAGCACGTCCGCGACGCATACCTGGAGTTCGAGGACGGCGAAGTCGTGGACTACTCGGCCGCGAGCGGCGAGACAGCCATCGAAGAAGTCGTGACCACTGACGACGGCGCGCGCCGACTCGGCGAACTCGGCGTCGGGATGAACCGCGGTATCGACCGCGTCACGGATAGTATCCTCTTCGACGAGAAGATGGGCGGCACCGTCCACCTCGCGCTCGGCCGCGCGTACACGTCGAACTTCCCCGAGGGCCACGAGGACGACGCGAACGAGTCCGCCGTCCACGTCGACCTCATCACCGACCTCCGCGACGGCGGCCGCCTCGAAATCGACGGCGAAACCGTCCAGAAAGACGGCGTGTTCCGGTGGGAGGACGGGTTCGAGGGGTAGGGTACGCTATTCGCCGTTGTAGCAGTCGATATCCGCCGTTTCGCAACTGCCGTCGGGGCGTTCTATCTGGAGGGTGGCGTGGTCGATGTCGAACTCGTGGGCGAGGTCGTGCTGGCAGGCGTCGAGGACGGCGTCGCGGTCTGCGTCCTCGGTGACGACGACGTGCGCGCTGAGCGCGTATCGGGAGGTGGAGAGCGCCCAGACGTGGACGTCGTGGACGTCGGTGACGCCGTCGAGACGCTGGATGTGGTCGGTAACGGCGGCGATGTCCACGTCCGTGGGCGTTCCTTGGAGGAGGATGTTCACGCTCTCGTAGAGCAAGTCCTTCGCGGAGTAGAGGACGAGCGCGGCGATGAGGAGCGCGAAGATGGGGTCGAGGATGCGGAAGTCGGTGAAGTAGAGGGTGACGCCGAGGACGATGGCGGCGACGCTCCCGGCAGCGTCGGCGAGGAGGTGGAGGTACGCGCCTTTGACGTTGAGGTTCTCGCGGCCGCCGTGGAGCGCGTAGGCCGCGGCGAGGTTCGCGGCGAGACCGACGATACCGATGCCGACGACGACGAGCGGTTTCACCGGTTTCGGATGCTGGAGGCGCTGGACGGCGTCGTAGAGGATGTAGGCGACGACGGCGAGGAGGAACACGCCGTTCGCGAGTGCGCCCAGGATTTCGGCGCGCTGGTAGCCGTAGGTGCGTTTCGAGTCGGCGGGTCGCGCGGCGACCCACGCGGCGAACAGCGCGAGCGCGATGCTCCCCGAGTCGGTTATCATGTGGACGGCGTCGGCGAACAGCGTGAGGGAGTTCGCGTAGAGCGCGCCCGCGAGCTCCACCACGAAGAACGCGGTGTTGATGGCGAGCGCGATGGTGAGCGCGCGCATGTTCCCGCCGCCGTGGTCGTGTCCGTGGTCGTGGCTGTGACCATGGTCGTGTCCGTGGTCGCTCTCGTGACCGTGGTCGCTCATTAGTGGAGTGTCTGCCACGCTCGTTTATTAACTCCCCTGTCAGAGAACGCCGTTTTACTGGTAGAGATTAATAATCTCGACCCACTGAGTTGCCAAGCTGCGTGCAGGCGGCGCACGGCGAGACCGGACGCGGTGCGCCGCGCTCCCGCGAGACGCGCCCGGGACGAACTACGTCACGCCCCGCACTGGCCCCGGTATCCTACTTGAACGTTCGCGGAACTGATTCTCACCGCGAACCGTTACGAGACGCCTGCGGCGTCTCGTCAGTCCGAACGCGCGACTCGCCGGGTCGCGCGTTCGACGAAGTGAGCGGGCCAAACACCGACTAACGCGGCTCGGAGAGCCGCGGCTGGAGGTGTGCAGGCTTTTGGTGCAGATTTTCCCAGCGCGAGCCTGTGGCTCGCGCGCAGGAAAAGGTGCGTGAGCTGCGGGGAGTAAGCCCCCTTCTGTTCGGTCCGGCATTCGGCTGAGCGCCCACGCGGGTGGTCGGGCTACCTTGCGTTGCGTGGGCTTGCACCGGCGGGGTTGGCCGTTCCATCGGTCCTTCCGGGTCGACCCTCTGTGGGTTTGCTTCCCCTTCTCTCGTCGGGGGTCGCGCACGTCATCGGTCGCCGGAAGACGTGTCGTCTCTGTTCCATTGCCAGCGGTCTCCCGCTCCGGACTTGCGTCCGGCCGCCTGCCCGGCCAGTGGGGGGACTTTCCTCATGCGTGTGCACGGGGGCCGGACTCCCGCTGCTCGGTATAGGTAGTGGTGACGTGGGGTTAAGGGGTTCGGTCGGGTCGGCGCGTATGGGGTTTGTGGCCGTTCAGCGGAGACGGCGGCGCCCTAACACAGCGGTAGAGGCCAGCTAACATACCGCAGATGGTTCGAACGGAGTCCTTCACGATTTACGATGAGAAGGGAAGGCTTGAAGTTGGAATCGCACATATATGTGAGCGTAATGTCCGAGGCCCAGTCAGTACACCTCTCCTTCGAAGATGGCGCTCGGGCGGTCGAACTCGCGCGTGACTCCGTCGAGGCGTTCGTTCGCAACGGTCAGCGAGAACAGCCGGGGAGCATGCGTGACGCGTTCTACAATCGAACGGGTGCGTTCGTCCGTCTGGAATCGACTCGTGGCCGCGGCCGCCTTCGCGGCTGTGCGGGCGCGCACGAGACTGCCCGCGAACTCGGAAGCGGGACGAAACAGCTCGGACACGCGATCGTGGACGCGGCTATCAAAGCGGCGAGCGAGACGTCGTGTGGGTCGGAAGTCGAACCCGCCGAACTCCAGACGACCCGTGTGTCGGTGTGTACGGTGTCGAGCCTTCTGTTGACTGACAACCCGGACGACGACCTCGAACTCGGCGTTCACGGCGTCGCAGTGGACGGCCGCGGCCATCACGGCTGGATGTATCCGACCGTACCCGTCGAGAACGATTGGAGCGTCTTCGAGTATCTGGACCGAACGTGCCGGAAAGCAGGCCTCCCGATGGGCGCGTGGGACGACGACGACGTGATGGTGACCCTATTCGAGGGGCAAGTGTTCCGCGAGGTCGAACCGGAAGGCGGTATCGAAGAACTCTCGCACTGAGTTAGTAGTCGACTCGTTCTGCGTCCTCCCGAGCGTACGCCGCAGCGGCGTCGAGGTCGAAGTCGCGGACGATTTCGCCGTCCCGGAGCAGCGGTTCGAGCAGGTTCTCACCGTCGCTCGGCCCGCGACCGGCGAGCGCGACTTCGTGGCCGCCGTCTGGCGTGCGGTAGACGTCTTTCTTCCCGGAGAGTTTCCCGCGTTTCGCGCAGGGGTCGCCGTCGCGTTCGACGATGTCGAGCGCGAAGTCGAGCGGGTCCGCGTTGCTGACGTAACTCCCGACGCCGAACCCTTCGACGTGGTCGCGGAGGCGGCGGAGGTCGTCGGGGCCGAGACCGCCGCTGACGAAGATGCCGACGTCGTCGTAGCCGCGCGCGTCGAGTTCCCAGCGGACTTCGCGGACGATGTGGCGGAAGTCGCCGCGGCGGCTTCCGGTGGTGTCGAGGCGGATGCTGTCGAGGGCGTCCCCGAGCGTTTCCGCGGCGCGGAGGGCTTCGTCTTTCTCGTCGGAGTACGTGTCCACGAGCGCGACCCGCGGGACGTCGGGCGGTGCGGCGTCGTCGAACGCCTTCCACGCGTCTTCCTGGTGGCCGCGACCGAACGCGATGACGAGCGCGTGCGGCATCGTCCCGGACGCCGTTCTCCCGATGACGTCTCCGGCGGCGACGTGGCTGAAGCCGTCGAGGTCCGCGATGAGCGCGGAGCGTTCGACCATCGCGGCGATGCTGGGGTGGACGTGGCGCGCGCCGAAACTGAGTACTTGCGAATCGGGCGCGGCGCGGCGGACGTCGAGCGCGTTCGTGGCGACGCCCGAGGCGTGTGAGAGGAATCCGAGGAGGCTCGTCTCGTAGCGCGCGAACTCCCGGTACGTCCCCTCGATTCGCATGACTGGCCCGCCGTCGAACAGCGCGCCCTCGGGGAGCGCGTCCACGTCCACGGGGAGGCCGGAGAGGAGGTGTGCGGCGTCCTTCACGCCGGCGAGCAGTTCGAACTCGCCGGTGGGGAACTGGTCCGCGGTGACTTCGGCGACCACGTCCGGGTTCTTGCCCGCGTAGTCGAGCGTCTCGACGGTTCGGTCGAAGTAGGCGTCGGTCGCGCGGCCTTCGGCGATGGCGTCCGGGGTGACGATGTCGAAGCCGTGCGACGACGTGCCCTCGTGCATACCGGCGAATGGGGGGCCGCGTCGAAAAAGACTACGACGTGGGGGTGCCGGTGCGCACGCCGTCCAAGCCGTCGACGGTCGGCGCGTTCACGATGGTGACGGTGGTCCCGTCCACGGAGACGTAGAAGGCGTCCGCGAACGAACTCGCGCCCGCGGGAATCCGGTAGACGCCGTTTTCGACCGAGTTCGCGCCCCAGTAGTGGAGGAGCGCGCGATACGTGTCCGCGAACTCCCGGGCGTCGCCCTCTGAGTCCCAGACGAGTTTCCAGACGTAGCCGAGTTCGCCCGCGTCGTTACGGTAGACGTGGAGTTCGTCGCCGTCCCAGCCGTCGACCGGTTTCGTGGTGTAGTCGATGGGGTCGGTGCCGTTGACGTGGCCGTCGGGGTCGACGTTCAGGAAGTCGCGCTGACTGAGGACGGGTTTCGCGTCCATCGAGTCGTCGTACGCGGTGTACGCGAACATCCCGGTGAGTCCCGCGACGCCGAACTCGCCGTAGGGCGCGCGGCCCTGCGGGACGACGCGCTCCCAGTCACCGGCTGTGCGGTCGGCGAGCGAGACATCGGTCGGCGGGTCGACTTCGTACTTAGACGGGAGCGCGACCTGTTCCGCGCTCGCGGGCGGGTCGTCGTAGAGTGCATTCACGGCGTCCCAGCCGCCCTGTGCGCGAATCGACCGCACGAAGTCCGGGCCGTCGGAGTACGGGAAGTACTGCGTGAAGTAGATGCCGAAGTGGATGCTCCCGCCGCCGGCGCTGTCGCCCCCGTCACCGGCGCTGTCGCCCGAAGACGCGGGTTCGACGCACTGCCAGTCGTCGCCGCAGTGCGCGTCGTAGGTTTGACTGACGAGTTCCGCGTCACCCTCCACGAGACCGAAACTCGCGCTCCGGGCTTCCATCGTACTCCCCCCGAAACCCATGTCGAAGTTCCGGAACTGAACGGCGTGGACGAGTTCGTGGCCGAGCGTCCGCTCGTCGATCATCGGCGTCTTCGACTCGCTAACGATGACGATGCTGTCCGCGCCCGGACTGTAGTAGCCGAGGACGCTCGACGCCGTGTTCTCCGAGGACTGCTCGCTCCCGCTCCCGCCCTCGCCGACGAGGAACAACGCCTCGTAGCGCGCGTCCGCGAACGTCGCCGACGCACTTGACCCGCCACCGCCGCCTCCGCTACCGCCGCCGGCCGTGGCGTTCCGGTAGGTTTCGCGACTGATGACTTTCACCGGGACGTCCCGCGTGAACTCGACCTTTCGCAGGTGTTCGACGCGCGCCATCGCGCGGTGGACGACAGCGCGCTGTTCGGTCGCGTTCAGCCCGTCTCCCGGGGTTATCGGGAGCGATTCGTTGTACCAGTAGCCGTGCTCCCACCCGAGCCTATCCGACGGGGGGTCGGGCGGCGCGTTCGCGCTGGAGAGCCCGGGGTCGTCGGTCGGCGCGGTCGCACAGCCCGCGAGGACGAGAAGCGCGCAGAGCGCGAGCGCGACCGGAGTCCGAACGTTCACACAGAGTGTGCGGTCACGAGCGAGAAAAGAGTACCGTCAGCGGCGGCGCGCGAGCAGGACCGCGGCGAGCACGGCGGCGAGCGCGGCACCGAGACCGAACCCTGGCGAACTCCCCGACGTCGTGTCCGTCGTCGTATCGTTGCTCGTCGTCCCGGACGTCGTCTGGGTGCCGGTGTCGAGGTCGAGGCTGGTGCGGACTTGCGTGAGTTGGTCCTTCGTCGGGGCGTTCACGATGGTGACGGTCTTTCCGTCGACGCTGAGGTGGAAGGCGTCCGCGAATCCGCCGGAGGGAACGACGTACGTGCCCGAGCCCTCGTCGTTTGCGTTCCAGTGGTCGAGGAGGCTCCGGTAGCCGTTCGCGAACTCGGTCGCGTCGCCCTCCGAATCCCAGACGAGCCGCCAGACGTAGCCGGTTTCGCCGTCCGCGTTCTGGTAGACGTACATCTTGTCGCCGTCCCAGCCGTCAACGACGGAGAGGTCGTAGTTCAGCGGGTCGGTGGAGCTGATTGAACCGGACGACGTGTAGTTCAACCACTCACGGGGGTTGATTAGCTGGCCGGGGTTGTTCTTGTCGTAGAGCGGGTAGGCGAACATCGCGGCGAGCGAGGACTGCCCGAGTTCCGCGTAGTCGACACGGCCAGACGGGCGGACGCGCTCCCACGAGTCAGTGGTCTGGTCGGCGAGCGAGACGTTCGTCGGCGGGTCGGTCCGGTACTTTTCGGGGTGGATGACCTGCTCGGCGCTCGCGGGCGGGTCCGCGTACATCTGGTTCACGGCGTCCCAGCCCCCGTGATTGTGGTAGTAGGAGACGAACCCGGGGCCGTCCGCGTACGGGAAGTACTTCACGAAGTAGACGCCGATGTTCGCGAGCGACCCGCCGCCGCCCGTGCTCCCGGAGTCCTCGGGTTCGACGCACGTGCCGTTCCACGCGCCACCGTCACCACACTTCGGTCGGTAGATGTGTTCGAGGTTCCGGGGGTCGCCCTCGATGAGACCCTTCCGACCGTTCACGGCGTCACGAGTGGTCCGGCCCCGGTCGGAGAGGTTGAACTGTTGGTCCTGAAGCGCGTGCATGAGTTCGTGGGCGAGCGTCAGTTCGTCGACGCGCGCCGAGGACGGGGAGTCGCCGTTGTAGATGAGGACGATCTCGTCCTTCGAGGGACTGTAGTAGCCGAGCGTGTTCGACCCGCTGTTCTCGTTTTGCACGCCGATGGAGTCGGTGGACTCGTTGACGAGGAACAACGCCTCGAATTTCGCGTTGTCGAACGTGCGAAGCGTCTCGGAGGTGTCGCTTCCGCCCGTGGTCTGGTTCCGGAACTCCGAACGACTGACGACCGTGACGGGTACCGACTTCTCGAACTCCAGACCGCGGAGGTGTTCGACGCGCGCCATCGTCCGCCCGATGACGGCGTCGAGTTCGCTCTGTGAGAGGCCGTCGGATTGGTCGACGTCGATCGACTCGTTGTACCAGTAACCGTCCTCCCAGCCGATGCGGTCGGTCTGCGGGTCTGGCGGTGCGGACGACGCGTTGGCGGAGGGCTGTGTCGCGTTCGTCTGGTTCGCGGGACCGGTCGCCCCGGCAGCCCCGACCAACGGCGCGAGCACGCAGAGCGCGAGCACCGCGAGGACGAGAATGCGTCGCATACCACTAGGTTGGCGCACGCCCGGAAGTAGTTTTCCAGATGTAATGATTTAGTGCTGGGAACCAATCGTCGCGTATGCAGTTCGACCCCGAACGCACGGCAGTCGTGGTGGTGGACATGCAAAACGGGTTCTGTCACCCCGACGGGACGCTGTACGCGGACGCGAGCGGTGACGCACTCGACCCCGTGTCGGACGTCGTCGCCCGCGCTCGCGACGCCGGCGCGCGCATCGTCTACACCCGTGACGTCCACCCGCCGGGCCAGTTCGAGGACACGCACTACTACGACGAGTTCGACCGGTGGGGCGAACACGTCACCGAGGGGTCGTGGGAGGCCGAACTCCACGACGACCTCGACGTCCGGGCCGAAGACCACATCGTGGAGAAACACACCTACGACGGGTTCTACCAGACCGACCTCGACGGCTGGCTCTCCGCCCGCGGAATCGACGACCTCCTACTCTGCGGGACGCTCGCGAACGTCTGCGTCCTCCACACCGCCGCCTCCGCGGGCCTCCGCGACTACCGGCCCGTCGTCGTCACCGACGCCCTCGGCTACATCCAAGAAGACCACAAAGACTACGCGACCGAACACGCGGACTGGCTGTTCGGCGAACTCACAGAGCGCGACGACGTCACGTTCGAGTAGGTCAATCGAGGCGCACGGGAGAGGCCGTCTCGCGTATCGACACGCGGAGTTCGTCCCCCACCTCGAAGTCGTGGCCGTCGGCGAAGACGAGTTTCGCGCCTAATTCGTCGCGGCCGCAGAAGAGGGAGAGACCAGTGGCGGGACGCTCGTTCGCCCACACCGCGACGCTCGCCCAGTCGACGTCGCGGCCGTCCGGGTCGCCCACTCGCGTACCGAGGAGTGAGACGGACCCCCTTCCAGCGAGCACGCCGCCGTGGGTGTAGTGGGGGAGGCCGCCGTCGAGGGGGCGGCCGTCGTCGGACGCGATGGCGGCGAACGTTCCGGGATCGGGGTGGGCGGGTCGGTCGAGGACGACGTAGGTGTCGTCGGTCTCGACGACGGTTCCGGTTCCGTCCCAGTCGACGCCGACGACGTCGGTTTCGAGGGAGAGCGGGAGGCTTCCGGTGGCTCGGACGGGGTTCGCGTCGCGCGGGCGGAAGCCGAGGTGGACGTGATTGTCGACCCACGGCGCGAAGAAGCCGGACCGAATCATCTCGCCGAGCGAGTCCCCACGTTCGACGCTATCGCCGGGTGAGACGGCGGGGTCGACGTGGAGGATGCGCGCGAGGTGTTCGCCGGTGTCGACGACGACGAGGTGGTCGTGTTCTGCGGCGTACGGCTTCGACGGGCAGCGAACGGTCCGAGTCTGGACGACTTCGCCCGCGACGGGACTGGGGGCGTCGTTCGTCTCGGGGTAGAGGTCTATCGCGCAGCCGGCGTCGTGGGCGGGATACGGCGAGTTGTAGAGCGAGAAACGGGGGTAGGCAGCGAGGACGTCCCCGGGGAGTCGGACCATAGAGGACAATTCGACCGTGAGCATTTACTCGTGTCGCGCGAAGGACCGGGTATGCGCGTGGTTCGCGGGCAGGCGGCGTCGGAGGACGAGGACCGGGCGGCGACCCGTCGATTGGTGGAGTCGGTGGGGGAGTCCGGGGAGCCGGCAGTCCGGGTGTGGCAGCCGACCCGGCAGGTGGCGTTCGGGCGACGAGACGCCCAGAGCGACGGCTACGAGGCGGCGCGGGACGCGGCACGAGACCACGGATTCGCGCCCGTCGAACGGAGCGTCGGCGGGCGCGCGGTGGCGTACACGGGGACGACGGTGGCGTTCGCGCGCGTCGAACCCGTCGAGGACATCCGAACGGGCCTCGGGGAGCGCTACGAATCCCTCGCTTCGGACGTCCAGCGGGCGTGCTGGCGGCTCTCCGTTCCCGTCCAGCGCGGCGAACCCGCGAACTCGTTCTGTCCGGGCGCACACAGCCTCCAGTACGAGGGAAAACTCGCGGGTATCGCCCAGCGCATCACGTCGACGGCGGCGCTCGTCTCCGGCGTGCTCGTGGTGGACGACCACGACGAAATCGCGGCCGTCCTCGACGACATCTACGGCGCGCTCGACGTGCCGTTCGACCCCGACACCGTAGGGAGTCTGGAGCGCGGCGGCGGGGAGACGCAGTCGGCGCGCGTGCTCGGCGAACTCGAAGCCGCGCTCGCGGGCGACGACTTCCGCGTGGAGTCCGTCCGTCAGACTTAGGCCCGCGCTCGCCGGACTCCACGTATGCGCGTAATCCGGGACGTGACGCTCGCGGACGGCCGCCGCGTCGACGTCCGCGTGGACGGGGAGACCATCGACGCAGTCGGGGCGAATCTGGAGGGAGAGACGCTCGTGGAGGGCGACGGGAACCTCCTCCTGCCGGGAATGATAGACGTTCACGTCCACTTCCGCCAGCCGGGCGCGAGCCACAAGGAGACGTGGCGGACGGGGTCGCAGTCCGCGGCGGCGGGCGGCGTCACAACCGTGGTCGACCAGCCGAACACGAACCCGCCGACGACGACGGGCGCGTCGTACGACGAGAAGAACGCGCTCGCCGACGAGTCGCTGGTCGACTACGGCATCAACGGCGGCGTCACGGAGACGTGGGACCCGGATTCGCTCTTCGAGCGCCCGCTGTTCGCGCTCGGCGAGGTGTTCCTCGCGGACTCCACCGGAAACATGGGTATCGACGCGGCCCTGTTCGCGGACGCGGTGGAACGCGCCGCCGACGTGAACGTGCCCGTCACCGTCCACGCCGAAGACGCGGACCTCTTCGACGAGTCCGCGAAAGAGCGCGACGACGCGGACGCGTGGAGCGCGTACCGGACGGCGGACGCGGAGGCCGCGGCGGTCGAACGCGCGGTCGACGTGGGCGCGGGGTCGGGTGCCCAAATCCACATCGCGCACACGTCGACGCCGGAGGGCGTTGACGCCGCGCGCGAGGGCGGCGCGACTTGCGAGGTGACGCCCCACCACCTCTTCCTGTCGAGAGAAGACCTCCCGGAACTGGGGACGTTCGGGCGGATGAACCCGCCGCTCCGGTCGGAAGAGCGTCGCGAGGCCGTGTTCGAGCGGTTGCGCGACGGACGGGTGGACGTGGTGGCGACCGACCACGCGCCTCACACGCGCGAGGAGAAGGACGCGAGCATCTGGGACGCGCCCTCGGGCGTTCCGGGTGTCGAAACCGCGCTTCCGCTCCTGCTGAACGCCGCGCGCGAGGGCGAGTTGTCCTACGAGCGCGTACGGGACGTCACCGCCGCGAACCCCGCCGACATCTTCTCTCTCCCGCGGAAGGGACGGGTCGAAGCAGGCCGGGACGCCGACCTCGTGCTGGTGGACCCCGACGACGCACAGGAGATTCGGGGCGATGCGTTGCACTCGAAGTGCGGGTGGACGCCGTTCGAGGGTTTCGACGGCGTGTTCCCCGAGTGGACGATGGTGCGCGGCGAGTTCGCGTTCGACGGGAGCGAATTCGGGTCGGCGCGCGGCGAGAACGTCCGCACGGAGTAACCGTTTTCCGGGCGGCGGTCCCCGAGTCGGGTATGGACGACGGAATTCCGGCGGGCAATCCCGCCGCGTGGGACGCCGCAGTGGGGGACATGGAGTCGACCGCGGACGCGTACGAGGAAGCGGGCTGGGAGGCCTACGCGCTCCGCCCTGGCGACACGACACTTCTGGAAGCCGACGAGGAGCGCGCGCACCTCGACGTCGTGTTGACGGGGCCCGAGTCCGAGACGGTCGTGGACCTCATCGACGAGGGCGTGCAGTTCACCGAGTACGAGGTCCTCAAAGCGGTCGAGGAGGGCGTGGTGTACGTCGTGGTGGTGATGGAGGACCCAGAGAGCGAAATCGTCCTCCTCTACCCCGCGATGTACAGCGTCGAGGACGCGGAGAGCGTCGTTGAGAAAGCCAAAGAGACGGGTGAGTTCGTCGCGCACCTCCGGGGACTCGAACGCGAACCGGTCGAGTTCACGTACGAGGAACCCGAACTGTTCGCGCCGGAGGATTAGTCGTCGGCGACGGTGAGGTCGCCGCCGCAGTGCGGGCACTCGTCGCCGTGTCGGAGTTCGTCGCTCGCTTCTCGTACCTCGCGCATCACGCTCGAAATCCGTTCTTCGGCGTCGAGTTCGTCCTCCACCGCGAGGTCGACGCCCTCGACTTCAAGGAGGAACTTCGCGACCTCGGTGGCTTCGTACATCACGTCGTCGAGTTCGTCGGCGGTGAAGAAGTCGCTCATCGCGCCGTAGAGGAACGTCGCGCCCGCGGTCCGCACCTTGTCCTCGAACGCCGACCGCGCCTGATTCACGGCTTGCGGCGTGTACGTGTCCGTCATGAACGGCACGAGTTCTGGGAGGTTCTCCCCGATCTTCGTCATCTCCACGCCGGTCTCGGTGCGGAAGTCCGCGCACAGACGGGCGATCGCCCACTCGCGGGCCGTGATGTATGTGCGGTCGCGCAGGAACTCGTTGACTCGTTCGTACTGCGCGCCGTCCATCTTCGTGAAGCGGTCGTACTTCGCCACGTCCTCGGGGATGTCGTCGGTCGAGACGTCCTCGGGCACCCCGGGCGTCGCGCTCCCGGTCGTGTCACCGTCGTCGCGCGCGTCCTCCGAGACCCGCTTGACGGCGGGGTCCGCGTCCTCACTCATGGTGCGTGGTAGCGAGTACGGTCGCAAAAGCGTGTCGGGGCCGTCGGAACGTTTTAGCCGGGAGCGAGTGACCACACGGGTATGAAAGTCTTGCTCGGAATCGGGGGGACGGACGACTCCCTCGACGCGCTCTCCAGAACCGCCGCGAGGGCGGTGGAGGCCGGAGACGACCTCACGGTCGCCATCGTGGAGAACCCGGAGAGCGAGCGCACCCCCGACGAAATCGAGGCGGAGGTCGAACGCGTCCTCGACGAGTACGCCCTCGAAGCGGAGGTCAGACACGTCTCCGGCGACCCGGGGAGTCGACTCGTCACCATCGCGGAGAGCGAAGGATTCGACCAGATAGCGCTCGGCGGTGGGGAGCGAAGCCCGATGGGGAAACTCCGACTCGGCCACATCGCCGAGTTCGTCCTGTTGAACTCACACGTCTCAGTCACGCTCATCCGATGACCGCACGCACCTACCCCGACGAACCCGCAGACGGGTTCCCGAGTCCGCCCACGTCCTTCTCCGACCGGGACGGCCGCGAAATCGAGCTTCGGCCGTTCGACGACGGTGACGTCGACGCCGTGACCGAGATGTACGTGAACTTCGACCCGGAGGACCGCGCGCAGGGCGTGCCGCCCGTCGGCGAGGAGCGCGTGCGGAACTGGCTGGGAACCCTGACGGAGAACGGCCACAACGTGGTCGCGTGGCGTGACGACGAGGTCGTCGGGCACGCGACGCTCGTTCCCGACACCGAAGGCGGGTACGAACTCGCCATATTCGTCCACCAGGACTACCAGGGCGCGGGCATCGGCACCCACCTCATCCGGAACTTGCTCGGGTACGGCGCGGACGAAGGCGTCGACAAAGTGTGGCTCACCGTCGAACGCTGGAACCGCCCGGCGGTCGCGCTCTACGAGAAAGTCGGGTTCGAAGTCATCGACTCCGAGAGCTTCGAGATCGAGATGTCGATACGGCTCTCGGACTGACGGTCACACCGAGAGAACCGGCTGACTCGCGTACAACAACACGTACTCCGCCGCTTTCTCCAATACGGTGCCGGACCCGCCGCTCGCGGCTTCGCGTGGGACGACGATGAAGTCCGCGTCCACGTCGTCCGCGGCGTCGAGAATGACGCTCCCGGGGTGAGTCATCTTCCGCCGGGTGGAGAAGCCGAACGCGGCGGAGAAGTCGACGGCGACGCGGTCCTCGGCGATGGCGCGGACGTCGTCTGCGAACGCTTCCGACTCCGCGGCGACCGCGTCCTCGGAGAGTTCGCCGGATTCCACGCGCCGAGAGACCTGTTCGCCGACGACGAACAGCGTGTGGAGGGATGCGTCGTAGCGCTCGGCGATGGCGACGGCGTACTCCGCGGCGTTCGCGGACGCCTCCCCGCCGTCCACGGGAACGAGCACGGTGTCCACGTCGAGGGGCATAGCGGGACGTGCGTCGCCCGACCGTAAAAAGACTCCGTGAGAAAACCCTAAGTTGGTCGTCGAAAACCGTAGAAGCCCATGCGTCTCGCCCTCGGGTTTACGGTCGGTCTGGACATGTCCTTCTCGCGAGCGACGGAGTGGGCGGCCGCGGAGGGGTTCGATTTCGTGGAGATACTCCTCGACGGCGCGTACGCTCGCGAGCGAATCGAAGACGACGCGGGACGGATGGCGGACCAACTCGACGCACACGGTCTCGGCGTGGTCGTTCACCTCCCGTTCAACGCGGACCCCGGGTCGCCGTTCGCGCCCGTCCGCGAGGGCGTCATCCGGGAGTTCACGGCGGGGATGGACCTCGCACGCGATTTAGGCGCCGAGAAGGTCGTCTTCCACCCCTCGTCCGACGCGTGGGACCTCGGCTGGACCGAAGAAGCGGCGCGCGAGTTCACGCACGACGCGCTCGACACGCTCGTACCCGCCGCCCGCGACCGCGGCCTCACGCCCTGTCTCGAAAACATCGTCTCCAGTTACTACGACGCGACGACGTTCCCGGAACTCCTCGAACGGTACCCCGAGAGTTCGATGACGTTCGACACGAGTCACGCGCACCTCGCCGGCCTGAGCGCCGAGGAGATGGTGGCGTTCCTCGAGGAGTACGGCGACCACATCGACCACGTCCACCTCGTCGACACGCGGAGCGGCGACGAACACCTCCCAGTCGGGATGGGACGCCTCGACTTCGAGGCGATTCTGGGCGCTGACTGGGCGGGGACGGCGACCCTCGAAGTCGGGACGGAGGACTACGACACCATCGCGCTCGGGAAGCGTCACGTCGAGGCGCTGGCCGACCGCGCCACCTTTTAAGCGGTGGCGGGTGAAACCTCAGCGTATGATAGACACGGTCGTCATCGCGACGGACGGCTCCGAGAGCGTCACGCGGGCCGTGGACGTCGCGCTCGACCTCGCAGAGCGGTTCGACGCGGACGTGCACGCGCTCTACATCGTGGACGCCGGTGAAGTCGAGAGCGCGCCCGACGACATCCGGGACGAGATGCGGTCCGCGCTCGAAGAACGCGGTGAAGCGGCGACGGCGGACGTCGCGGAGCGCGCGGGCCGACAGCTGACGACGGCAGTCCGGGAGGGGCGACCCGCGAACGAGATTCGGGCGTACGCGCGGGACGTGGACGCGGACGTGGTCGCGACGGGGACGCGCGGCCGCCACGGCGAGAACCGCTTTCTCATCGGGTCCGTCGCGGAACGCGTGGTTCGGACGTGCCCGGTGCCCGTGTTGACGGTGCGACAGCTCGCCGAAGACGATTAAATACCAATCGCGGGGTTCTTTGGGCGCGCCGCCGTCCGCCCGGTATGGAAGACTGGGTCATCGACGACGAAGACCTCTCGCTGGAGCGGAAATCCCTCCTCCCGGGGACCGGATTCTTCGTCCCCGACGACGTCGAGGACGCGCGCGAAGACCGCGAAGTCGCGGAGCGCGCCGAAGGCGCGAACGTGCTCGTCGTCACGGATACGGACGCCGACGGCCTCGGCTGTGCGGCCGTCATCCGCGAAGTGTACGGTGAGGGTGCGCTCGTCCCGAGCGGCCCGCACGACCTCGCGGAAGGACTGCGACGCGCCGCCGAGTACGGCGAACCGGACGCACGGGTGTTCGTCTGCGACATCTGTCCGGACGACTACGAGGAAATCGAAGAGGACCTCGAAGCCCTCGTCGACCACGCGAGCGAGGTGCGGTGGTTCGACCACCACCAGTGGACGCCCGACGTCGCCCGCGAAGTCCGTGACGCCGGCGTCGACCTCGTGGTCGGCGAGTCCGACGAGGAGTGCACGGTGGACGTGACGGTTCGCAGTCTCACCGAAGAAGTCCCACGCCACCTCGTGGAACTCGCGGCCGTCACCCGCGACCACGACCTCTGGCTGAAGGAGGACCCGCGGAGCGACGACCTCGCGGACTACGCGCACTGGACGGACGACGAGGAGTACGTCGAGGTCGTCCGCGAACACGGCCCCGACCTCCCCGAGACTGTGCAGGAGTTCCTCACCGAGCGCCGCGTCGAGAAGGACGCGCTCGTCCAGCGCGCGGTCGACCGCGCGGACATGAAAGAGATCGACGGCGTGACCGTCGGCGTCACCTACGGTCGGTGTTCGCAGAACGAGGTCGCGGAAGCGCTGCGCGAGCAGGGCGCGGACGCGTCAGTCATAGTGAAGCCGTCGGGGAGCGCGTCCATCCGCGGAAGCGAGGGGTTCGAGCGGTGTCACGAGGTCGCGCGACAAGTCCACGGCGGCGGCCACCCGCGCGCCGCTGGCTGTAAACCCCACATCTACGACGACATGCTGGACTACGCCCACCACTGGACGACGCAGGGCGCGGTCGCGAAACAGAAGATTCTCGACGGCTTCCACGACCTCCCCGACGAGGAGGAAGGCATCGACACCGAGCGTTAGACCGCGACCGCGAACTCGCGGAGTCGGTTCTCCATCTCCGCGTCGTCGCCGTACCAGTGGTCGAACCAGACGAGCGGCGCGAGCGCCGTCGCGAACAGTCCGGCGCGGTAGCGCGCGTCGAAGTCGTCTGGCAGCGGGCGGTCGTACCCGGAGAGGAGCGCGTCGTGGATTCGTTCGCGACGGTCGCTCTCCAAGGGTGCGCGCCCGCAGAGGTACTGTTCGGTGTTGGCGAGACAGTACGCGGGCGAGGAGACGCGGACGTTCCCCCAGTCGAGGACCGCCGCAGTGTCGCCGTTCTCGCGGAGCAGGAGGTTGCCGGGCCGGTAGTCGACGTGCGCGAGGACTGGTTCGGGGTCGCCGGCGCGCACCGTCTCGACCGCCGATTCGGCGCGCGTTTCGAGATAGCCGTGGAGGTCGGCGAACCGGCCGTCCGTCACCTCGGAGGGCGTCTCCGGGTCGAGTTCCGCGAGCGACGCTTCGAGCATGTCCGCGAAGCAGTCGCTCCACGAGTCGTAGGGGTCGACGACGCCGACACCCGCGTCCGACGAGGGGAGTGAGAGCGCGGTACGGTCGCAGTCCCGCGCGGGGCGAACGCTCCCGAACGCGTCGAACGACCCGACACTGTGGAGCTCGGCGTGGATTCGTCCCGCGTCGCGCGCGGTGCGAGAGAGCGCGTCGGTGTCGAGTCCGTCCGTGTTCTCGTACGGCCGGCCGTCCGGGACGTACTCCATCAGGAAGAACGGTGCCGGCAGGTCGTCGTGGTCGTCAACGAATCCGACAGGTGTCGGAACCGGGACGTCCGTGTGTTCGTCCACGAGCGCGAGCATTCGCGGTTCGACGCGAAACCGGGGCGGGTCGACGAACACGGCGGCCTTCAGGACGAACCGGCCGTCCTCCGCGTCGACCCGGTAGACGGCGTCCGTGCCGTCGACTATCGGCGTCACGTCGCGAACCCGAATCCCGGGGTCGATTTCCGCGACCATCTCGCGAACGACCGATCCGGAGAACGGATCGTCGGCACCGAAACCCTCAGCCATGCGCGAGAACTCCCGCGATAGGATAGGTGTCTTGTGGTTTAGAGGACCCAGCGTTCGGAGTAATCGGTGCCGCACTCGCAGTGCGCGTACGCGTGCATCACGGCACCCTCGGCGTAGAGCCCGCCGACCTCCTCGTTCTGTTCTTCGGAGAACGCGAACACGAACCGAGTCGCGTGGCCGTCGCCGTCTCCCTCCGGGCACGTGCCGCCGGCGAGGTCGTCCGCGACGTCGCCGTCGGTATCCATCGCTTGCTGGCTGAACTCCATCGCATCCATCCCGGTGACCTGCTTGAACACGGACCGCCCCTGGTCGCCGGGGACGACGAGGACGATGCCGTCCTCGACGCGCTCCCCGTACGATTCGAGGGGGCCGAGGTCGCCGACGACGCTCTCGGAGAGGTAGACGGCGACGTGGTCGTGGCGGTCGCCCGCGAGGAACTCCTCGTACGCACTCATTGCTCTTCGTACGTAGCGAACGCGAAAAAGAACGGCGTTCTTACTCCGCGTCCTCGTCGCCGGAGAGGAGGTCCTCGACGGACTCCTCACCGTACTCGGCGACGGTGACGTTCAGCTGCGCGGTCGCCTCGGAGACCTCGCGGCCGCGGACGCTCACGCGCTTTCGCTCGCCGTCACGGCTCGGGTTGAACCCGGGGCCGCCGGTGAGGAGGACGTCGGAGAGACCGCTCCCGCGCACGTCGGGACGCATCGGACGGCCGGCGGCGTCGCTGCCGCCCGTGATCTCGAGCGTGTAACCGGTCAGTCCAACGGCGTCGCCGTCCACTTCGTCGCCGATTTCCCGACCGAGGAATCGATTGGCGTCCTGTCCGTCAACTTCGAACTGGTGGCTGAGACCCTGTTCGGGGTCGGCCACCACTACATCGAACGTAGCCATACCCGAGAAGAGACGGAGAAGGGCCTAAAACCCGTCGAATACGCGAGAGGGGGCAACGTCCGCGCCCGCAGGGACGTTGAAGGAGCGCGCGGACGAACCCACGTGTATGGCAGACGTATCACAGGTCGCGTTCCTCGGTCTCGGCGCGATGGGTGCGCCGATGGCGCGGAACGTCGCGGCCGACGGTTTCGAACTCACGGTGTGGAATCGCACGCGGGAGACCGCAGAACGGTTCGCCGAGGAGGCCGACGCGACGGTCGCAGATACGCCCGCGGACGCCGCAGACGGGGCGGACGCGGTGGTGGTGATGGTGACCGACGGGGACGCGCTCCACGACGTGCTCACCGGTGCGGACGGCGCGCTCGCCGGACTCCAGGAAGGCGCGTTCGTGGTGAACACCTCGACCGTAAGCGAAGACCAGACACAGTCGGCGGCGGCGCTCACCGCGGACGCGGGCGGCCGGTTCGTCGACGCACCCGTCTCCGGGACTGTCGGACCCGCAGAACAGGGGACGTTGACGGCGCTCGCGGGCGGTTCACCGGAAGAGTTGGATGCGGTGGAGTCGCTGCTCTCCGCGTGGAGCGAGACCGTCGTCCGCTGTGGCGGCGTCGGACAGGGGACGAACGCGAAGCTCTCCGTGAACCTCCTGCTCGGCGGGATGATGGAGTCGTTCGCGGAGGCGCTCACGCTCGCCGCGGCGAACGACCTCGGCGTGGACGCGTTGCTGGAGGCGGTCGAGTCCGGCGGGCTCTCCGCGCCGCTGTTCTCCGTGAAGGGGGATGCGGTCGCAGACGGCGACTTCACGCCCGCGTTCCCGGTCGAGTTGCTGAAGAAGGACCTCGACCTCGCGCTCGACTCCGCGGGCGAGTCGGGGGTGCCGATGCCGGCGACGGCGGCGACCCGGGAGGCGGCGACGGCGACCGAGGCGCTCGGCCACGACGGGGAGGACATGGCCGCGCTCGTCCGCCACCTCGAAGAAATCGCTGGCGTCGAGTCCAGACGGTAGGGGCTGACAGGCGACACGACATCTCGCCGGACGGGTGTCGCACGACCGCGAGCGCCCGGCGGCAACTGTTAGCGCACGCCTTCGGATGGTCGCGGTCTCGTATTTGAAGGTTCGTCACTGGCCGTGCAAGCGTTCAAGTGTGAGAGCGCCACACTCCACGTGTGGACCGCGAGCGTCTCAGGGAGCGACTGCGCGAGTTCGACGGCACCGACCGGGAGCGTCGCGCGGTGGCGCGGGCGGCGGGCGACCTCGCGGACAGCGGCCGCTACGAAGCGGACGCTGGGCGGGCGTTGACGATCGCGGACGTGATGGAACACCTCGGTGACGCGCCCGACGAGTCGGTCGCGAGTCGGTGGAACTGGTGGGTCGGGAGTCTCGACCTCGCCTACGGCGGGTACGGCGAGTTCCAGGTGCGGCGCGTTTAGCGCGCGGGCGGCCACCGACGCACCCAAACGCCCGGACCGAGTAGGGTCGGTGAATGGAGATTCGGTTCCTCGGGGGTGCACGCGAGGTCGGGCGGTCGGCGGTTCTCGTCAACGACTCGTTGCTCCTCGATTACGGGATGCTCACGGGGACGCCGCCGCGGTTCCCGGTCGGGGACGTGTCGCCGGACGCGGTGGTGGTGAGCCACGGACACCTGGACCACGTGGGCGCGCTCCCGAGTCTGCTCTCGGGACGGGAGCGCCCGCCGATTCACTGGACGCCGCCGACGCGAGACCTCGCGCACACGCTCGCGCGGGACACGCTCAAACTGCACGGGGGAACGCTCGCGTGCCCGTTCACGGAGACCGACGTCCACCGGATGAGCGAGGTGTCCGTAACGCACGGCTACGGCGAGTCGTTCGAGGCCGCGGGCCACGAAGTCACCCTGTTCGACGCGGGCCACATCCCGGGAAGTGCACACGTCCTCGTCGACGAATCGGGGCGAAGCCCCGCAAGCAGCCGGACGCAGTCCGGCGACGATGGTGACACCCGATTGTTCTACACGGGTGACTTCCACACGGACGACCAACGAGGAGATAGCGTCGCCTCGGGCAGCACGAACGGGCGCGACGCGCCCGTGAGTGGACAGCGTCTCGTCTCGGGGACGACGGCGCGGCCGGACGCCGATGTCGTGGTCTGTGAGAGCACGTACTCGGACGTAACTCACGCCCCCCGCGAGGAGGTCGAATCGCGGTTCGTCGAGCAGGTGGAGCAGACTGTCTGGGAGGGGGGTACCGTGGTCGTCCCGGCGTTCGCCATCGGGCGGACGCAGGAGATGCTCCTCGTCTGCGAGGAGTACGGCATCGACTGCTACGTCGACGGGATGGGCAAAGACGTGACGCGGAGTGTCCTCCAGTATCCCGAATTCCTCCGGGACGCCGAGGCGATGCGGCGCGCGAAGGGACACGCCCGGTTCGTCACGGGTCGCGACGGCCAGCGGAAACGCATCGCGGCGGACAACACCGTCGTCGTCACCACATCGGGGATGCTCTCGGGCGGGCCGGCGATGACGTACGTGCCCGAGATTTCGGGGAGTCCCACGAACCTCGTGGCGTTCACGGGCTATCAGGTGGAGGGGACGCCGGGACGCGACCTGCTGGAGAACGGGAGCGCCGAGTTGGACGGTCGGCGGATGCCGGTGAGCGCGCGGGTCGCCCAGTACGACTTCTCCGCGCACGCGGACCACGCCGGTATCCGGGAGTTCCTCTCGGCGTACCGGGACGCGGCGGTGTTGGTGAATCACGGCGACCGCTGTCAGGCGTTCGCAGAAGAGTTACGAGAGGAAGGATTCGATGCGTCCGCGCCCGAACTCGGGGAGACGGTCACCGTCTAGTCGCGGGCGACCGTCGGGAGACGGCGGGTGCGTCGGGGTCGCGCGTTCAGGACGCGACCGAGGGCCGCGCGGAGGCGGGCGGCGAGCGGGCGGGAGAGCCGACCCGCGGCGACGCCGACCACGAGGACGGCGGCGAGCGGGTGCGTCAGCAGGTAGACCGCGGCCGGGACGGCGGCGGCCATCAGAAGGGCCAGCCAGACGGGCGGTGTCGGGCGGCCGTAGGGCGGTTTCGTTCGGTTCGTCGTGGGGTTGTGTCGTGTCATCGTCGTGTGGAGGGGGTGGTGTTTTTGCGGGCGGTTCAGTCGGGCGGGCCGACGTCCCGGACATCGACGCGCTGGACGCCGGTGCCGTCACGGAGGGCGGCGGCGACGCGGCGTTCGTCCGCGGCGTCGACGGCGAGCGTCAGTTCGACGCGGACGTCCGTCGACACCGTGTTGAGGTCCGGGTGGACGCCGACCATCTCGACCGCGTGGACGGCGTCGACACCAGGGACGCGCGAGACGGCGTCGTGGGTGCCGTCGGCGAGCGTGCCTCGGTCGTTGCGCGGGACGTGAACGCGGAGGTCGGCGGTGACGCCGACTCGCTGTAGTTGGGTAGCCATACGCTCCCGCCGAGAGTCGAACTCGGCCGGAACCGACCGGGGGGAGCGACACGGCCGTCGCCTCGTGGGTAGCGCGGCGGAGAAGACGGACTCCGAGGAAGTGGAGAGCGTCCCGGCCCGCCGCGCGACGTGTTCACGCGGCGACGGGACGTGCGGTGCGGGCGAGGATGCCCACTCCGTCCGCACCCGTGCGCGCCGCGTCGGCGCGAATGGACCCGTCGGTCGCGCAGAGGAGCGCGAACGCGATTGGTTCAGGGGTGCGTGGAGTGGTCATACGGTTTCACCCGCGGTCGCCGTTCGGGGCGACTCGCGTACCAGATACGTCATGCGCCGCTACCATAAGTCTTATCCGTCTTCGTTAACCGTTACCACGGGCCGCGGAGAGAGCGCGGAATGCGACGGTTGCGGTGGTGGCTCAGTCGGTTTCTCGGTCGCGGAGCTTCCGGCGCTGAATCTTCCCGGTCGTCGTCTGCGGGAGCGACTTCAAGAACTCGACGTCCCGGGGGTACTCGTACTTCGCGAGCTGGTTTCGCACGAGGTCGCGTATCTCGTCTCTGAGTTCGTCGTCGCCGACCACGCCCTCGACAGGTTGGACGAACGCTTTGATGCGTTCGCCGCGGGTTTCGTCGGGGATGCCGACGACGCCGACCTGCGCGACGTCGGGGTGTTCGAGAATCGCGGACTCGACCTCGCCGGGTCCGACCCGGTAGCCGCTCGTGATGATGACGTCGTCGTCGCGCGCCTTGAACCAGAAGTAGCCGTCCTCGTCCCGACGCCCGAGGTCGCCGGTGAGGTGCCAGTCCCCCACGCGGGCGGCTTTCGTCTTCTCGGGTTTGTTCCAGTACTCCTCGAAGATGACGGGGTCGTCGCCGTGCTTCACGGCTATCATCCCAACCTCGCCCGCGGGGAGTTCCTCGCCCGTCTCCGGGTCCACGATACCGACCTCGTGGCCGGGGACGGGTTTGCCCATACTCCCCGCCTGCGCCGGGAACCAGTCCTGGCAGTTAGTGACGAGGAGGTTGGCTTCGGTCTGCCCGTACAGTTCGTTCACCGCGACGCCTTCTAACTCCTCGTCGGCCCACTCCAGAATCTCGGGCGTCAGCGACTCACCCCCCGAACAGATGGCTTTCAGGGAGAGGTCGTAGCGCTCCGCCGGCTCCTCGATGTCCATCAACATTCGAATCGCGGTCGGCGGGATGAACGCGTCCGTCACGTCGAACTCGTCCAGTAGTTCGTACGCCGTCTCCCGGTCGAACCCGCCCATCGGGTAGCCGACGACGGGGCGGCCGTAGTGCCACGCGGGGAAGACGGCGTCGCCGAGCGCACCGATCCACGCCCAGTCCGCCGGCGTCCAGAACACGGAGTTCGCGACGTCGCGCTCGAAGTACATGTAGTAGGCCGGACAGTGCCCGAGCCAGACGTCGTGGGTGTGGAGGACGCCCTTCGGCGCGCCGGTCGACCCGCTCGTGTAGATGATGATGGCGGGCGTGTCGGGCGTGGTGTCCACGGGGTCGAAGTCGGTGGAGTAGCCCTCCGCGAACGCGTCGAAGTCCGTGACGTTCGGTCCGGGGTCGTCCGCGTCGACGGAGACGACGGTGTCGAGGTCTGGGCAGTCGTCACGGACCTCGGCGACGGTGTCGAGGACGGATTCGTCGGCGACGACGGCGTTCGCGCCGCTGTCTTCCAGTCGATACTGCATGGCGTCCTCGCCGAAGAGGACGGAAAGCGGGAGCGAGACCGCGCCGAGTTTCCAGCACGCGAAGTGCGTGAGCGGGTTCTCGGGTTTCTGCGGGAGGACGATTCCCACGCGGTCGCCGCGTTCGATGCCCGCGTCCGCGAGCGCGCGTGCGAGACGGTTCGACGCTGCGTCGAGGTCGCGGAAACTGTACGTCTCCCGCCGCCCGTCGGGGTACGCCTGATAGAGTGCGGGTCGGTCGAGGTCGTCGTGTTTTCGGAGGCAGTCGACGGCGGCGTTGTAGTCGTCCGGAATCCCGTCCCAGGAGAACGCCTCGCGGGCCTCCTCGTAGGTGTCTTCCGGCAACGTGATCTGCCACGTCATCAGTCCGCCTCCTGCACCCCCACGGAGAGGTACTCTTCGAGCAAGTCCTCGCGCTCGCGGAGTTCCTCGATGGTGCCGTCCCACGCGTTCTCGCCGCTCTCGATGATGTACGCGCGCTCCGCGAGGTTCAGCGCGAACTCGACGTTCTGTTCGGTGATGAGAACCGTCACGTCCCGTTCGACGATGTCCGTGAGGATGTCTTCGAGGTCGGAGACGATGACGGGCGCGAGGCCTTCCGTCGGTTCGTCCAGCAGGAGCAAGTCCGGGTTCTGGACGAGCGCACGGGCGACGGAGAGCATCTGTTGTTCGCCCCCGCTGAGGTTTCGCCCACGATTCTCTCGGAGTTTGTCGAGCACCGGGAAGAGGTCGTACATCTCCTCTATCTCGCGGGGTTCGCGGTCGCTCGCGTTGTGCGCGACCTGGAGGTTCTCGTGGACGGTGAGCGTCGGGAACACCCGGCGGCCTTCGGGCACGAGTTTGATGCCGAGTTGGCTGATGTCGTTGACCGCCCAGTTAGCGATGTCCTCGTCGCGGAACGAAATTCGGCCGTCGCGGCGGGGTACCGTCCCCGTGATGGAGCGAAGCGTCGTCGTCTTCCCCGCGCCGTTCCGGCCGAGAAGCGCGACCACTTCGTTCTCGTCGACGTCGAGGTCGAGGTCGAAGAGGACGTGGCTGTTCCCGTAGTACGCGTCGACGCCTTCGAGTTCGAGGAGGCTCATGCTTCACCTCCGAGGTAGGCCTCGCGAACGCGCTCGTCGGCCATCACCTCGTCGGGCGTCCCGTCCGCGATGAGCGCGCCGTTGTCGAGGACGAGGATGCGGTCCGAGATGCCGAGCACCATCTCGATGTCGTGTTCGGTGAGGACGAACGTGATGTCGGTCTCCTCGTCGAGGTCGCCGATGAGTTCGACCATTCGCTCGGTCTCGGTCGCGTTCATCCCGGCGGTCGGTTCGTCCAGCAGGACGACGGCGGGGTCGGTGGCGAGCGCGAGCGCGATTTCCACCTTCCGCTTGTCGCCGTGCGAGAGGTTGGCGCACTTCGTGTCTTTCACCTCCTCGAGTCCGACCATTTCGACGACGCGTTCGACACCCTCGTGGAGGGTGTCGTCGTTGCGCGCGATGGAACGAAGGTCCATCGTGCGGTCGTCCCGACTGATGCGGGCGACGCGGAGGTTGTCCGCGACGGAGAGGCCGTCGAAGACGTTGTTGATCTGGAACGCCCGCGAGAGGCCGAGGCGGTTTATCTCGTGTGGCGGTTTCCCGGTTATGTCGACGAGTTCGTCCGAGCCGCGGGGCCGAATGCGGACGCGGCCGTTCGTCGGTTCGAGGCGGCCCGACAGGAGGTTGTAAATCGTCGTCTTCCCCGCGCCGTTCGGGCCGATGATGCTGGTGATGTCGTCGCTGTCGATGCTGACGGTTACGTCGTCGACGGCGAGGAGTTTCCCGAACTGGCGTTCGAGGTTTTCGGTTTCGAGGACGGGTTTCACGCTTCGACACCTCCGACGAGGCCAGAGGGTTTGAGAAGGAGGACGGCGATGAGCACGAGGAACGGGAGGAGTTGGCCCGCACCGGCGACGTAGATGCTGCCGACGGAAATCATGAGGCCGATGAGGTACGCGCCGATGAACGCGCCGGTGAACGAGCCGAGGCCGCCGATGACGACGACGACGAACGCTTCGATGATGACGCTGTTCCCGAGCGAGGGCGTGATGGACTGGAGCGGGGCGACGAACCCGCCGCCGAGTCCGGCGAGCGCCGCGCCGATGAAGAACACGGCCGTGTAGAGGTTCGGGACGTCGATGCCGAGGAGGAGCGCCATGTCACGGTCGCTGGACGTGGCGCGGACGAGGCGGCCGAAGTTCGTGGTGCGGAGGGCGAGCAGGATTCCCCCCATCACGACGACCGACGCGAGGATGACGAACGCGCGGTAGCCGGGGATGGAGACGCCCGACGCGAGCACGAGGTCGAATCGGAGCAGTTCGGGCGGGTCGACGACTTTCGACCCGGAGCCGAAGACGAACCGGACGACGTCGGTGATGATGAGCACGAACGCGAACGTCAAGAGGAGTTGGTCGAGTTCCTCGCGTTCGTAGACGCGGCGGATGAAGACGCTCTCGAGGAGGGCGCCGAGTATTCCGACGACGAGCATCGCAGCGACGAGGCCGACCCAGAAGCCCCCCCACGAGTTGTTTATCGCGACGATGACGACGTACGCGCCGATCATGTAGAGCGCTCCGTGTGCGAAGTTCAGGACACCGAGAACGCCGAAGATGAGGCTGAGACCGACCGCGATGAGGAACAGGGTGCTCCCGATACTCAACCCGGTTATAATCTGGTCTATCAGCAAGCCTGTCGAAACCATGCGTGTGACACTCTACCACTACTCGATTAAACCTTTCGCTGACGCCGAAATCACCGGACCGTCGAGAACCACGAAACCGGGGAGTCGGTGCGCGCTCCCGCCGACGAGGCGAAGTCCGCAATTTCGTCCGGAAATACCGGATTAGATGCGGTCGTGTCCGCGAACTAGCCTTGGGATTTATTACCACGTACTATGTTACCTCGGGACGTCATGCCCTTTGATAGCAGGCGGGATGCCGAGGGAGAATCAGATACGACGTTCCCCGTGAGTCGACGGGGCGTCCTCAGTGCCGCAGGTGCCGGGGCGACCATGTCGCTCGCCGGGTGTTCGATGCTCGGCGGCGGTGGCGGAAGCGACACCATCAAAATCGGGGGCGTCTACCTGCTCTCCGGGCTCGCAGAAGCACTCGGGGCCGGGTCCGCGGCCGCCGCGAAACTCGCGGTCAAAGACATCAACGACAACGGCGGTATCAACGGGAAGGACGTCGAGATACAGGTCCGCGACCACGGGAAAGACCCGCAGGGGCAGATGCGGAGTCTCGTCCAGGAGTGGGGCGCGGACGCGATGATCGGGCTCACGTCGTCCGGTGTGACGCTGAACTCGGGGCCGACCATCGAACAGCTCGGCGTCCCGTTCACGCTCACCGACATCGGGACGCCGTACGTCACGGAACACGACACGGACAAGTACGGCGACTACTACAACGGCGACGGGAAAGCCGCGGGCGTCCCGAACCTCTTCCGGACGAACTCGAACACGTCGCACATGACGTACGCCATCGCGAAGTTCATCTCGGAGAACTACGGCGGGAGCGGCACGCTCCGCATCGCGAACATCGGCCCGGACTACGCGTACGGCCAACAGTGCTGGACGTACGTCCAAGCCTACCTCGACGGTCTCGGGGTCGACTACGAGGTCGTCGCGTCCGAGTTCCCGGAACTCGGGGCGAGCAACATGACCCCGCAGATTAACTCCGTGCTGAGCGGGGACCCCGACCTCGTGTTCACGAGCTTCTGGGCAGGTGACACGGTGACGTTCACGAGTCAGGCCGCAGAACAGGGCCTGTTCGAGCAGGTCGACGACGTGTTCGACACCATCGGCGCGGACCCGACGAACTTCGCCGCGCTCGGCGACACGATGCCCGAGGGCGTCCACTACTCCGGCTGGTACTGGCCGGGGTCGTACGGGACGGAAGCCGACCAGAACTTCATCGACATGTACAAAAACGAATACGAGGGGAGCAGCGAGGTGTCCGTCGCGTATCCGACCTTCACCGGTGGGAGCACGTGGGCGGCCGTGAAAATCTACAAGGCGGTGATGGAGAACACCGGCGGCACGAACTCCGACGACCTCATCTCCGAGATGGAGGGCTTCACGTACGAAGAAGATCCGCGCGGCTCGGTCACCATCGACCCCGACAGCCATCAGGCGAGCGCGTCCTGCGTCATCGGCACGTCCTCGCGTGACGTGGACGTCCCGTACGACGGCGTGGGGCAGGCGAACCCGAAGACGTACAAACTCGACCGTTCGACCGCGCTGGATCTGTTGGAAGGAAGCGGCCTCCCGCCGGGAATGTGATCGTCACTCCATGAATGTCAGTTTCACCAGTCGGTTGCGGGGGAGGGATATCACAGCCTGGGCCCTGGTCGTAGCCGCCGCGTTCCTCGCGGTCGCACCGTTCCTGCTCCCCGGGTACGACACGTCGCTCTTGACGAAAACGCTGATATTCGCGCTGTTCGCCGCGGCGTTCAACCTCCTGTACGGCTACACGGGACTGCTGTCGTTCGGGCACGCGATGTTCATCGCGGCGAGCGGCTACACGGTCGCGAAAGTCATTCAGGTGGTCGCTCCCGCGCTCCACTTCGATTCGACGTTCGGCGGGGTTTCCCCGCTCGCGACGTGGGTGCTCGCGGTCGTGCTCGGCGTTCTCGTCGCCGGAATCATCGCCGTGTTCATCGGCTACCTCTCGGTCAGACTGGAAGAGATATACTTCGCCATCATCACGCTCGCGTTCAGCATGGCGATCTTCGTCATCGCCCAGCAGGACACCATCGGCGCACTCATGGGAGACACGTTCACCAACGGCTCCGACGGCCTGACGTTCGTCATGGGTGACGTGAACCTGTTCGGCTTCCAGTTCAAACTCGTCGACCTGCTCGACCCGGTCGCGTACTACTTCCTGACGCTCATCGTCTTCGCGCTCGGCATGTACGCGCTGTGGCGCATCGTACGGTCGCCGTTCGGGATGGCGTGTCAGGCGATACGGGAGAACCCGGAGCGTGCGAGCGCGCTCGGGATTAACGTCCGCTACCACCAGTGGATGGCGTTCATCGTCTCCGGCCTGTTCTCCGGGCTGGCGGGCGCGATATTCATCCCGCTGCAGATGAACGTCAACCCCGACTACGCCCACTGGACGTTCTCCGCCGAACCAGTCATCATGACCGTCATCGGCGGCCCGTACACGTTCCTCGGGCCGGTCATCGGCGCGTTCACGTACGAGTACCTCCGGGACGCGATCAGTAACTTCGCGATACTGGAGCAGTACTGGCAGTTCAGCTTCGGCGTCCTCCTGCTCGTCGTCGTCCTGTTCTTCAACAACGGCGTCGCGGGCGGACTGCAGTGGCTCGTCGCACGCATCGAAGAAGTGCGTGACGGCGAGAACAGCTAACCCCGTTTTTCGCCCGTCGCGGATACCGTCCGATTTCGACCCGACGAACAGACGTTAGTAGCCGCCAGTCCAAAATCGGAATATGACCGACACCCCCGACGAGTTCCCGACTGACCGCGAGGCGGCGGTCGGCGAACCCGTCATTCGCGGGGACGAACGCGTGGTCGGCGACCACGCGGCGGAAGCCGTGTCGTTCGACCCGGACGACCCCGAACGCGTCGAAGCCGCGGCCGACACCGTCGCGGCGTTCGCGGCGGACGAACTCGGGGACGACCGACTCGCGATGTTGCGCGGCGCGGCGGCGTGCGCGGCGCTCGTTCGCGCGGAACAGTCGTACAAGCGAGCAGCGGAGCGCGCAGGCGACGGCGTAACCGTCTCGTTCATCCGGAAGTGGGCGCGCGTCCACGACCTCCCACAGCCGGTTCGGCGGCAGGTCGCGCTCGGCCACATTCCGCCGACCGCCGCGAAACACATCGCGCGCGTCGGCGGCGACGACCGGTATCGGCTCGCGTGGGCCGTCATCGACACCGACCTCACCGTCCGGAACGTTCGCGAGGTCGCGAGCGCGGTGAACGCGGGCGAAGACGTAGACGACGCGCTCAGAGACCGTGGCGTGACGCCGGGCGAACTCACGGTCTCCCTGCCGTCCGACGCGTACCGAGAACTCAGGCGACGCGCCGCACTCGACGACCGGGACCCCGGTTCGATCATCGCGGACGCGCTCGACGCTTACTTCAAGTAGTTTCGCGCCGCCGTAACGAGGACGTCACCCGCGTCCAAGACCTCCGGCCACGCGATAGACTCGTCCGGGAAGTGCGCCTGTTCTATCGACCCCGGACCGAACAGGACGGTGGGGATACCGGCGTCGATGTAGTGGCGGGCGTCCGCGCCGTAGGTCACGCCGACCGGCGTCGAATCGCGGTCGGCGACCGCCAGCGCCGCGCGAACCGACTCCACTATGGGTTCGTCGATGTCGAGTTCGCTCGGTTCGAACTGAACGCCGAACCGCTCGAATTGTGGTGCCTGTGCGGACAGCCACTCCGAGTCGGCGACGACGTCGGCGAGCGCGTCCGCGAACTCGGCTTCGACCTCCGCGACTGTTTCACCGGGCGCGACGCCGATGCGGACTTCCGCGGTGAGCGTATCCGGGACGCTCGACGCCCAGTTCCCGGCGTCGACGCGGCCGAACACGACCGGCCACCGGGTCGGATAGTCCTCGTAGAGCGGGTGCGTGATGCGGTCGTGGCGGTCGCGTTCGAGGTCGGCGAACGCCTCCCGGATGCGTTCGAAGTGCGGGAGGACGGATTCGCCCCGCCACGGCGTCGCCGCGTGCGCGGACCGTCCCGCGAGTTCGAGGCGTTTCATCAGACTCCCCTCGGTGGCGACGACCGGCGCGAGTTCGGTGGGTTCGGTGATTATCGCGGCGTCCCGCTCGAACGGATACGGGTCCCCGAGCGCGGACGCGGCCGCCCCGATGCCGCCGGCTTCCTCGCCGACGACGCTCTCCACGACGATGCGGCCGTCCAAGTCCCCGGGGTCGTCCGCGAGCGCACGAGCCGCGAACACGCAGACGCCGAGCCCGGACTTCATGTCCGCCGCGCCGCGTCCGACGAGTCGGTCGCCGTCCCACGACGGTTCGAACGGCGGCGTCTCCCAGCGCTCGGGTTCCGCCGGCACCACGTCCACGTGCCCGTTCAGGAGGAGCGTCCGCCCCGCCTCCGGGTCGCCGAACTCGAGGACGCCGCCGACCACCGGCCGCCCCGCCACGTCGATATCGCGCACGTCGTCGGGAAACGACGGATGCGCCGCGAGCACGTCCGCATCCGCTTCGAACTCGTAGACGTCGAATCCGAGTCCCGACAGCACCCCCGCGACGAACGCCTGCGCGTCCGCCTCGTTCCCGTCAGTCGTCTCGAACGCCACCAATTCCTCGACGAACCCCCGCAAATCCTCATCGTACGACTCGAAATCCGCCATACTCGCTACTGGCGGCCAGTCCGGGAAAACGTTCCGTCGGGATGGTAAACGTTTAACCGCGCCAGCACCCACGATAGGACGAGGGCCGGTAGCTCAGTTCGGCAGAGCGTCTGGCTTTTAACCAGACGGTCGCGTGTTCAAATCGCGCCCGGCCCGCTTCTCAATAGACAACGACCGTGAGAGACCTCCGTGTCTCTCACGTCGTTTCTGTGGTCGTGAATCGGCCCGAGCGATTTGAGTTAGTCAGGCGAGCAGAGCGAGTCTGACGCGATTCAAATCTCGCCCGGCCCGCCAGTCGTGCGTTCTACACCTGCGCTGGTTCCGGTAGGGCTTTTTGGGTCGAGTGTGAGTCGTGTGGTATGAACTTGGAACTCGGTTTCTTTGCGGACGAGCTGGACCTCCTCGGTGTGGTGGTCGGCGTGTTCATCGCGTTGATGGGCGCGGGGACGCTGGTGGGGATGCCGTGGCAGTACTCGAACAGCGTCGTGGTGACGATCGGGCAGATTATCGGTGCGCTCTCCGCGATCGTTATCGGCCTCGGGCTGGCGTACTTCGTGCACACGACCGCAGAGCAGTAGAGCGAGTTTTCGCGGGCGGCGCGGTTGCGGAACGTGCGGGTGATGTGAGTACCGGTCGCCTTCGGCGACCGGCGTTTTTTGGTCCAGATTTTTTGGAGGAGTGTTTCGCGCTTTGCGCGAACCCGACGAGAAAAAAGGTGGGTCTAGTAGCGCGGCGGGAGGAACGCCAGCATGATGAGGAAGGCGGCGGTGACGCCGCTGATGATGCTGACGCCCCAGAGGCCGTCGATGCGTTCGTGGAAGTAGTTCTGGTGTTCGATTTCGGTGTTGTAGGCTTCGACGTCGCTGGAGAGGAGGAGTTCGCCGTTAGCGAAGTGCGCGACGTATTCGGTGCCGGCGAGTTCTTGGGTGCCGCCTTCACTGAGTGAGATGGTGAAGGTGTTGCTGTCGATGCGGTAGACGGGGACGGTGTCGGTGGTGATGTTGCCGACGGTCCACGTCTGGTTCTCGTAGACGACCCCGTCGGTTTCTTCGAACGTGTACGTCTGGGGGTCGGGGAGGTATTCGTCCCGGGGGACGAACGTGGTGGTGTTGTTCTCTTTGACGACGACGTAGACGGTGCCGTCCTGTGTGACCGTGGGTGCGTCTACGGTCTGGTTTTCGCGGAGCGTGAACTGTGTGGGGTCGGTTTCGTTGGGGATGACGACGTCGTACGTGCCGTCACGGTACTGTATCTGTGAGCCGTTCGCGAACGAGTTCGTGTAGCGGTAGGATTGGTTGGTCCATTCGAGTTTCGCGGAGCTCTCGCCGAGATCGGTGACCGTGTACGTGATGTCACCGGGAGAGAGCGTCTGGTTCTGTCCGAGTGCGTAGTCCGGGTTGTCGACCTGAATCGTCGGCTCTTCGGCGGCGCTGAGAGTGACGTACGCTCCCGCCGAGAGCACGAGGAAGAACGCGACGGAGATTGCCGCGGCACGCCTTTGCATACCTTGACCGAAGGAAAGGGGGGCGTATAATGGTTACCGAAGAAAAGCCATAACGCCGCGGGCGTTCTACGCGTGGTATGGGCGAATCGGTTCGGGTGACGGTGTACTCGCGGGAGGTGTGTCCGCTGTGCGACGAAGCGATAGCGACCATCGAGTCCGTCGCGGCGCGCGCGGACGCCGAGGTGGCGGTCGAGGAAGTCGACGTGGACGACGACCCCGAGTTGCGCGCGGAGTACGGCGACCGCGTGCCGTACGTGTTCGTAGACGGTGTGCCGAAGTTCAAATACCGCGTCGACCCGGATGAGTTAGCGGACCTTCTCTAGTCGTCTTCGGGTTCGACGAAGACGGTGAGAACGCCGAAGAAGACGCCGAGCAACGCGACCGGAACCGCGTAGTCGCCCGCGGCGCCGCCGAGTGCGGCGGCGAGTAAGACGAGTCCGAGGAGTTTCGACCCCCGGTCGACCACGAAGTAGGTCTTCGGGGGGAGTGAAACCATCAGTCGTCCTGTGTCGCGGCGCGCATCGCCGCGGCCTCACTCGGGTCCTCGGTTCCCTTGCGCTGTTGGCGGCGCGAGAGCATCACGTAGACGATGACGGCTTCCACGATGGGGAGGCCGACCGTGAGTATCTGGAGGGGGAGTTGGACGTCCCCGGTGCCGACCCCGTCGGTGCCGACCCACCACGTCGCGAAGTCCGCGAACACGCCGCCGTAGCCGGACAGCCAGTTCGTGAACCCGGCGACGATGGTGGCAACGGTGGCGTTCATCCCGCCGATGGACAGCATCAGAATGAACACGACTGCGCCCACGCCGACCGCGGTCGGGAGCGGGCGTTCGATGGGGTCCGCGGTGAAGTGGACGGCGCGCTCCGAGTAGTCGACGAACGGCCAGAGCGCGAGGACGATTGCGGTGATGGTCGGGAGGAAGACGCCGCCGAGGAACTCCGCGACGCTGACGCCGCCGAGCGCGCTCGATATCGCCTCGTGGTAGGGGAGGTCGGGGACGAGTTTCAGCATCCCGAACACCCACATGAAGTACCAGTCCGGACCGACGTTCTGCGGCGTGCTCGTCGGGTCGCTCGGCCCCCAGATGGGGAGGCGCTGAACCGGGAAGAACCCGGCGAGCAAGAAGAGCGTGCCGAGCGTCATCAGGAAGACGAGCATCGTCACGACCACCTGATTCGGGAACAGGGGAGTGCCGACGACGAAGCTCTGGTCTTCTTTCTCGGGGCCGCCCGCGTGGTCGTGGCGTTCGCCCTGTTGTTCGGTGTGTTTCTGCCGGATGAGTAACAGCATGTGCACGGCGATGAGGCCGCCGATGAGGAGCGGCACGAGGAAGACGTGCAGGAAGAACATCCGGGGGATGACGGCGTCCGCGGCCGCTGGCCACGTCCCGCCGAACACGAGGAATTTCACTTCAGTTCCGATGAACGGTATCGCGCCCGCGAGCTGGAAGCCGATACTGGTCGCGGTCGCACCGTAGTTGTCGAACGGCAGCGCGTACCCGAGGAACCCCTCGATGAGTCCGATGAAGAGGAGTGCGCTTCCGACCATCCAGTTGAGTTCGCGGGGGTTCCGGTATGCGCCCGTGAAGAACACGCGCATCATGTGGAGACCCATCGCGGCGACGAACAGGTAGGCGGCCCAGTGGTGGACCATCCGGAGCGTCATCCCGAACTGCACGTCGTACGTTATCTTCAGGACGGACGCGAACGCCGCGGGGACTTCTTTGCCCGCGAACTCCGCGACGCGGCCGTCGTACGTGACGGCAGCGGCGCTCGGGTTGTACAGCAGACCGAGGAACGTCCCGGTGAGCACGAGGATGGCGAACGAGAACAGACTCACCTCACCGAGGAGGAACGACCCGTAGGAGTCCTCGGGGAACGCCTTCCCGAGGAAGGTGTCGTCCAGGTCGAGTCGGTCGTCCAGCCACTGGTAGACACGGCTGCGTTCGTACTTCTCATCCGAATCCGTCGCGTTGGCGTCTTCCGTATTCGTACTCATGTTATTCGGATGGTCCGATTGGGCCCTCGAAGTGTCCGGTCGCGACGAGGAGTTTCCCGTCTTCGGTCACGCCGATCGGGAGTTGCGGAAGCGCGCGGGGCGCGGGGCCGCTCACGACCTTACAGCCGTTCGTCGGGTCGAAGACGCTCTGGTGGCACGGACATTTCAGGTTCTTGCCTTCGCGGCCGCTGACCTGACAGCCCGCGTGCGTACACACTTTCGAGTACGCGGCGTAGCCCTGGGTCGTCCAGTCGACCTCCGTCTCACCGCCGTACGCGCTCTCCTCGAAGCGAACGAGGAGCGTGGTGGTCTGTGCGGTCTTGAGCGCGCCACCGCCCTCCTTTTCGGGGAAGACGTCCATCGTGTTCCCGCTTCCCGCTTCGAGCGCGTCCACGCCGACCCGGTTCCCGTCGCCGTCGACGAGGTGGGTTCCCTTGACGTAGATGGTCTCGTAGTTCAGGCTCTCCGCTTTGACCGCCGCGGAGTTGATTCCCGCGAGGCCGTTCACCGCGAAACTCCCGATTGCCGCCGCTCCCGCGATACCCGCGAACAACTTCGCGGCGTTCCGGCGCGTCTCGACGAGCGCGTCTCTCTCGCGCCCCTCGAACGGTTCTGCGTCGTCGGTCGTGTCTTCGTCGTTCGTTGACATCAGTGGTCGCGTTCCTCCGCAACGTCCATGCTCGGCATGAAGTACGTGTAGTAGAGCATCACGGTCTCGGCCAGAGACAGACACAGCAGTCCGCCGTAGAAGCCGAGGTACTGGTTTCGCGCCGCGCCGAACACTTCGCCCGCGAACAGCGACGCGAAGAGGACGGTCGCGAGCGTGAACCCGCCGACGAGCCAGACCGAACCGAGACTCGCCTGCGGCTTCCAGTACGCGACGACCTTCCGGTACTCGGATTCGAGATACGCCGGTAGGTCGAGGTCTGTTTCGTCGTCCGGTTCTATCGGCTCACCAGCGCGGCCGACGCGATGTGTGAACCGCATCGTCGCGAAGAGCACACCGACCAGTCCGAACAATGCCAGCCACGTCACGACGCCCGCGACGTTCACGTTGATCTCCGTCGGTGTATTGATGAAATACCCCGTCGGGTTCAGGCTGCTGTTCGGCGTCGGCTGGAGTGCGATTTGCTCTCCGCCACCGCCGCCGCTCGCGAGTGCGACGAACCACATCGGCACGAGCGCGGCACTGATGAGCAGTACGATGACAGCGGTTTCCCGTCTCATATCAGGGTTCGTGTCCGTACACCCCGCATCGGGGCGCCAATTGTGATTGGTGGACTTCTATCGAGATTTTGTGGTGAGGCATACATCGTTGTTTCGGTTACGAGAGGACAGAATGCTACTGATACGCATGCGCTACAGTGTCGGATGGTACGCGAACACGTACCCCAGTTCCGTCCTCGCGCGAAGGACCGAAACCCATTCAACGCTGCCGTCCAGATTCCACAGTAGAGACGGCCCGCGTCACGCGGCCCACTAGCCATGAACAGGAGGGAATTCATCACGACGACGGCCGGAACGAGCGCCCTCGCACTGGGCACGACGAGCGCCGCGGCCCAGGAAGGCACCACGACCGAAGACCCACGGAAAGGGAGCGGAACGAAAGACGACCCGTACGTCGTCGACATGATTACCGAAGGGAGCGACTACTACTTCGACCCCGTCGGCATCTACGTCGAGCCCGGGGACACGATCCAGTGGGTCAACGCGTCCGGCGACCACTCGACCACCTCGTACACCAAAGACAACGGCGCGTCGTCCGGCGACCCACGACGCATCCCCGAGGGCGCGGAAAGCTGGAACAGCGACGTCCTCAAAGAGGACGGCGCGACCTTCGAGTACACGTTCGAAGAAACGGGGACGTACGACTACTACTGCATCCCGCACAAGACGCTCGGCATGGTCGGGCGCGTCGTCTGCGGCGAACCCGGCGGCCCCGGCGCCGAAGGCGCCATCCCGAACGACGTCGGCAGCGGCGTCATGCCGGACTCCGAGAAGATCGTCGAGAGCAAAGCCTTCTCCTACCCATACATCCCGGGGACCGGCGCCGGAAGCCTCCCCGGTCTCGCTATCGGCGGCCTCACGCTCCTCGGCCTCGCGAACGCCTACCTGTTCAGCGAGTACGACCTCCTCTCCGGCCGCTACAAGAACACGGAAGACGACACCGAAACCGGCCTCGAATAAGCGTTCTCTGCGCGCCCACGCGCACACTTATGTGAGACGCTGACACAGAGTTCGACATGACACGAGCGGATGCGCCGGGCGATGCACTCGCCGCGTACGCCGCCGCGCGCGACGGCGACGTCGAACGCGCCCGCCGCTTCTGGGAGGACGCGCGCCCCGCACTCGACGCGGACGCACGCGCCATCGACACCGTCGACACCCACCTCGCGGCCGGCGATGCGAACGCCGCCGCCGACACTCTCGCCGACATCGTCTACGTCGACGACGAAACCCCTGTTCTGGACGGTGCGATAGCGAACGCGGTCGGTGACCTTCTCCACGCGTTCGGCTACGTCGCCGCATTCGTCCTGTTCTTCGGCGCGCACAGTACCGAGACAATCGTGGGCCGCCTCCGCCTCGCGTACCGCGCCGTCGGCGTCGACATCGAACGCACCGAAACCGTCGACGGAACCGAACGCACCGTCTTCCGCTGTCCCTACCGCACGCTCGGCGCGGACCGCTACGGCGACCGGCGCGTCTGCCACGACGTCCTCGACCGCGTGGACGACGGCTACGTCACCTTCCTCGCGCGCCACCGCGACATCGACTACGACCGGCCGCGGCGCTGCCGCGCGAGCGAGTGCTGTCACTCGGAAGTCCGAGAGGAGTGAACGGTGACCAACACCCGCCGCCCCGACACCACGCGCATCTACGACGACTGGGCGCGCGTCTACGACTGGAACCCCGCGATGCGCCTCGTCGCACCCGCCCGAAAGCGCGCCATCGACTCGATGAACCTTGAACCCGGCGACACCGTCGTCGACATGGGTACCGGCACGGGAGCGAACCTCCCCCTCCTCCGAGACGCCGTCGGCCCCACCGGCACCGTCCTCGGCGTCGACGCCAGCAGGAACATGCTCGCACGCGCCCGCGAACGTACCCGCGACTGGAAGAACGTCACCCTCATCGACGCCGACATCCGCGACCCCCCACTCCGCGGCCCAGTCGACGGCATCTGCTCGTCGTTCGTCGTCTCGATGTTCGACCGACCGGACGAACTCGTCTCGACGTGGACGACGCTCGTCGAAGACGGAGCCATCACCACGCTCTACGCCGCCCCGAGCACGCGCTGGTACGGCCGCCTCGTCACCCCCGCGCTCGACGCCTACTGCCGACTGTTCGAAACCGGCTGGGGCGACGGCTTCGAAAAACGCCCCAGCGACACCCTCGCAACACGAAGCAATCGCGCACGAACCGCACTCACGGACCACGCCACCGAGACCGCGCACGGGGACGCCCTCCTCGGCATCCTCGCCTGGGATACGGGCTACGTCGACTGAGAAGACCCGACACACCAGTGTGCAAACCCCTACTGATGGCTCTCTTCGAGAATATGAGAACTAATAACCGATCTGCAAAACGTCGCTCCGCTCTATGATTCAAACTCGAGACAGCGTACGCGCCTCGCGAAATGCTCGTCGCAGAAAGCCAAGGGCCGGATTTGAACCGGCGATGGGCGGCTCTGCAGGCCGCTGCGTTAGGCCGGACTCTGCCACCTTGGCGCGTTCGATAGTATCGGTGTCCGGCGCTTAAGCCTAGCGGTCGGCGACGACAGGCAGGCCGTCCCAGCCGCTCTCTCCGCGTCGTGGCCCGTCTGCTCGACTGCCAACGACGACGATGAGACGGCGGAACTGGGGAGGGCACGGACGTATTCGATTTCGCCCATGCTTGAATCGACGAAGGTCAGTTCCGGGCGCTCGTCGCTCGTGTCCCAGTTGAACGACGCGATGAACGTCTTCGCGGCCCCGCCGTCGACGACGTGCCGGTTGTTCCTCGCGGCGTCAATCTGGAGGCCGTTGTTGTTCCCGTCGACGACAGCGTACCAATCACGGACCGAGTCGTAGATGACGCGTCGGTTCGTGTCGATAGCGACGTCGACCAAGTCCGCCAGTGACGCCATCGAAATCGACCGCTCGGCGTCGACACCGCAACCGGGCGCCTCGGTCACCTAACCGCGTCGGCGAGAAGGTGACGAGAGCGTCGCCACTCACCGCGTGATGTATCTAAAACTGGTGAGAGTGTCGCCACTCACCAGGACTGATTGTTCGAAAGTGACGAGCGAGATAGCCCTCGCTCGGCAACTGTGAATGAAGTATGAATGGTGAGGCGGCGAATCGGGTCTCCCAGAGGGTCGCCCACTCCAGTACTGGCCGATACGCA